>Ga0073934_10000423_pt1 | contig 123582 bp, 118 predicted proteins | sample LarsenN4metaG_FD_76834 | JGI IMG/M metagenome (GOLD analysis project Ga0073934, IMG submission 76834) | Hot spring sediment bacterial and archeal communities from British Columbia, Canada, to study Microbial Dark Matter (Phase II) - Larsen... ... | reverse complement strand
TGCGCGCGCTGCCCGACCAGGTGCTCGTCCGGACGGGCTGGGTGATCGTGCTGTCGCTCGTTGCCATCGGAGCCGGTATCGGGGTCAAGGCCCGCTGGTACCTGTTCGGCGGCTCTGCCGCACTCGCCATCGTCGCGCTGTACCGCTCCTTCTCGGTGCTCGCCGAGCTGTGGTGGCTGGTGCTGGGCCTGATCGGCGTGGCCATGCTCGTCATCGCGCTGACGTGGGAGCGGCAGCGGATGATCGTCTCGGGCACGCGCGACAGGTTGCGGCGCAGCTTCGAGGGGTGGCGCTGAGTCACTCGGCACCACGTCGCAGGCGCGGGTATACTGGTCGCACTGTCGACGAGCTCGGAGGGGACGCATGGGCGAGGCGTGCGAGACTGACGCGATAGAGGCCGAGCAGCGCCCCGAGACCGAGCTCGTGGTGATCACCGGCCTGTCAGGCGCCGGGCGGTCCGAGGCGATCCACACCTTCGAGGACCTCGGCTACTTCTGCATCGACAACCTGCCGCCATCGTTCTTGCCGCAGCTCACCGAGCTCGCCGAGCTGCCCGGTAGCCGCGTGCGACGCCTCGCGGTGGTCTGCGACATCCGCGCTCACGAGTTCTTCGGCCAGCTCGCCGGCGAGCTCGACGCGCTGCACGACCGCGGCGTGGCCCACCGTGTCCTGTTCCTCGAGGCCGACGACGACACTCTCGTCAACCGCTTCAAGGAGACTCGTCGCCGCCACCCGCTGTGCGAGGAGGGGCTGTCGCTGGCCGATGGGATCGACGCCGAGCGTGACGCGCTCATGCCGATCCGCGAACGCTCGGACGTGGTCATCGACACGAGCGACCTCAAGCCGGCCTCGCTGCGCAAGCGCATCCGCGACGAGTTCCTCGTCGAACCGATGGCCGGCAGCCTGTCGGTCACCGTGGGCTCCTTCGGCTTCAAGTACGGCGCGCCCACCGATGCCGACATCGTTATGGACGTGCGGTTCCTGCCCAACCCGCACTACAACCCGGATCTGCGCCCGCTGTCGGGGCTCGACGAACCGGTGCGGGCCTACGTGCTCGGCCACACCGAGACCGCAGAGTTCATGCAGCGCTGGTTCGCCCTGCTCGACACGCTCATGCCGGGCTACGTCGCCGAGGGCAAGAGCCATCTGGGCATCGCGCTCGGATGCACCGGCGGCATGCACCGCTCGGTCGCGCTGACTGAGGCCACGGCCGCCCACCTGCGCAAGGCGGGCTACCGCGTCACCACGGCCCACCGCGACATCGGCAAGGATCGGGAGGGCCGGTGAGCGGGCTCATCGGCACCGGCCGTCGCGCTGTCGCGGTCGGCGGAGGCACCGGGCTGCCGCTTGTCTTGCGCCGGCTGCTCGACCTGGGCTTCGAGACGACCGCGATCGTGACCATGGCCGATGACGGCGGGTCCTCGGGCGTCTTGCGGCGCCAGCTCGGCGCGCTGCCGCCCGGTGACGTCCGCAACTGCCTCGTCGCCATGGCTGCCGAACCCGAGGGCCTACGCGCCCGCATGTTCCAGTACCGCTTCGAGATGGGCGAGGGGCTTGCGGGTCACGCGCTCGGCAACCTCGTGCTGGCCGCACTCGCCGAGGAGTCCGGCTCCTTCGTCGAGGCCATCGAGGCCGCTTCGGAGTTCCTGCGCGTGCGCGGTCGCGTCCTGCCCTCGACGCTGGCCGATGTCCACCTGCACGGGGTCGACCGCGACGGCGCAGAGGTCTTCGGCCAGGCGTTGCTCGCCGCCAACCCCACACCCGTCGAGCGTGCCTACCTCGAGCCGAGCGACCCGCCCGCCTACGAGCCGGCGCTCCAGGCGCTCTCCGAGGCCGACGTGATCGTGATCGGCCCCGGCTCGCTCTACACCAGCATCGTCCCGAACTTCCTCGTCGCCGGTGTCGCCGACGCCGTTCGGGCCAGCGACGCCAAGCGCATCTACCTGTGCAACGTCGCGAACCTGCGCGGCGAGACGCTCGGGCTGGGCGCCGCCGACCACGTTGAGGCGCTCGTGGCTCACGGCCTCCAGGGCTGTATCGACGTCGCGGTGCTCAACGCGCCCGGTGGCCTGGCCTGCGAGGATGGCTCAGGACCCGAGCACGTCGACGTCTGTCCCGAAGACGTCGAGCGCATCGAGGCGCTCGGCATCGAGGTCCTCACCCGCGACCTGGCCGACGACGCCCACGCCGAGAAGCACGACGCGGCTAAGCTCGCCTCCGTGCTCGAGGAGGTGTGCGCGTAGATGTCGTTCACCGCCGAGGTCAAAGACGAGCTCTCGCGCGTCGAGCCGAGACGCGCGTGCTGCAGCCGGGCGGAGCTTGCGGCGCTCGTGCGCATCGAGGGCACGCTCCACATCGCGGGCACGAACCGCTACCGGCTCGAGATCGCGACCGAGACCGCGCCGGTCGCCCGGCGCACCATCAAGCTGCTGCACAACGTCTACGGCCTCAAGACCGAGCTCACCGTGCGGCGCAGCGTCCTGCACAAGACGAACAACTACCTGATCACCGTTCCCAGCCAACCCAAGCTCGCCGATGCACTCCGCGAGCTGGGAATCCTCGGCGAAGGTGGGCTCACGCTGGGCATCGACCCGGCGCTCGTGAAGCGGGACTGCTGCGCCATCGCCTACCTGCGCGGCGCGTTTCTCGGCGGCGGCTTCGTGGCCGATCCCCACGGCGACTTCCACTTTGAGCTCACCGCGGAGAACGCCGAGCTCGCCGATGACCTCGTGACGCTGATGCGCCGCTTCGACGTCGAGGCGCGCATCGCGACCCGGCGTGGCACCTACGCCGTCTACCTCAAGGGCGCCGAGCCCATCGTGACGTTCCTCGCGCTGGTCGGCGCACACCGCGCACTGCTGCGGACCGAGGACGTGCGCATCATCAAGTCGATGCGAAACGACGTGAACCGGCTGGTCAACGCCGAGATCGCGAACCAGGCCAAGACTGCCGAGGCGGCGATGAGCCAGATCGAGGCCATCGAGATACTGGCCGCCACGCGCGGGCTCGACAGCCTGCCGCCGGCGCTGCGCGAGCTCGCCCAGTTGCGCCTCGAGCACCCCGAGGTCTCGCTGCGCGAGCTCGGCGAGCTGGCCGACCCGCCGCTGTCCAAGTCGGCGGTATATCATAGGGTGCGCCGCATCGAGGAGTTGGCGGCCGAGCTGCTCGCCGAGACGAGCGACTGAGCATCGAACGAGGGTATCTCGCGCGCACGACGAAGTGTCGCGCTTGAAGGAGTGACCGGTAAATGGAGGTGTCTCGCAAGGGGGCGGGGCGCCGACGAAGATCCAAGGAGGGATCGGCTTGACGATCAAGGTCGGAATCAACGGGTTCGGTCGTATCGGGCGCCTCGTGTTTCGCGCCATGGAGAACGAGCCGGCCGTCGAGGTCGTGGCGATCAACGACCTGACCGACGCCGCCACGCTCGCGCATCTGCTCAAGTACGACTCGGTCCACGGCCGCTTCGATCACGACGTCGAGGCGGGCGAGGGTGAGATCATCATCCACTCGAAGAATCTCGTCGGTGAGTTCCTCGGCGTGAAGCGTTCCGTCAAGGTGTGCGCCGAGCGCAACCCGGCCGACCTGCCGTGGGGCGACCTGGGCGTCGACCTCGTCATCGAGTCGACCGGCATCTTCACCGACGCCACCAAGGCCAAGGCGCACATCGACGCGGGTGCCAAGAAGGTCATCATCTCGGCGCCGGCCTCCAACGAGGACATCACCGTGGTCATGGGCGTCAACGACGACCAGTACGACCCGGCCGTCCACAACATCGTCTCCAACGCCTCGTGCACCACGAACTGCCTCGCGCCGTTCGCGAAGGTGCTGCGCGACGAGTTCGGCATCGTGTCGGGCTTCATGAACACGATCCACAGCTACACCAACGACCAGAACATCCTCGACCTGCCGCACAAGGACCTGCGCCGCGCCCGTGCCGCCGCGATGTCGATGATCCCGACCTCGACCGGCGCCGCCAAGGCCATCGGCCTCGTGCTGCCGGACATGAAGGGCAAGCTCGACGGCATGTCGGTGCGCGTCCCGACCCCGGACGGCTCGGTCGTCGACCTCGTCGCCCAGCTTGCGCGCCCGGCCACCAAGGAGGCCATCAACGCCGCGATGAAGGCCGCCGCCGAGGGCCCGATGAAGGGCATCCTCGAGTACACCGAGGACCCGATCGTCTCGATCGACGTCGTCGGCAACCCGGCGAGCTCGGTGTTCGACTCGCAGCAGACCATGGTCATGGGCGGCGAGGGCACGTTCGTGAAGTGCCTCAGCTGGTACGACAACGAGTGGGGCTACTCCAACCGCGTCAAGGATCTCGCCAAGAAGATGTTCGGCTAGGTCGGTAACGCACGAAACGCGCGATGGCGGGGTCCCGTGAGGGGCCCCGCTTCAGCGTCACGAACCGGAGGAAGCATGTTTCACAAGAAGACGATCAAGGACGTCGACGTCGCCGGGAAGCGTGTCCTTGTCCGTGTGGACTTCAACGTCCCGCTCGACGGCGAGTCGGTCACCGACGACACCCGGGTGCGCGCCGCGCTCCCGACGCTGCGCTACCTGATCGACCACGGCGCAAAGGTCATCATCTGCAGCCACCTCGGCCGCCCCAAGGGCGAGCCCGACCCGCAGTTCTCGCTGCGCCCGGTGCGCCGCACCCTGCAGCGCCTTCTCGGCCGCAACGTGTTCTTCGCCCCGGAGACGGTGGGCGAGGAGACGACCGAGTCGGTCGAGCGCCTGCAGGCCGGCGAGATCATCATCCTCGAGAACCTCCGATTCAACCCGGGCGAGAAGGCCAACGACCCCGAGTTCGCCAAGCAGCTTGCCGCGCTCGCCGACATCTATGTCAACGATGCGTTCGGTGCGGCGCACCGCGCGCACGCCTCGACCGAGGGCGTCACGGCGTACCTGCCCGCCTACGCAGGCCTGCTGCTCGCCCGCGAGATCGAGACGCTCACCGACATGCTCGCCGAGCCGCAGCGGCCCTTCGTCGCCATCCTCGGCGGCTCGAAGGTCTCGGACAAGTTCGGCGTCATCGACCGGCTCATCGACTGTGTCGACGTGCTGCTCATCGGTGGCGGCATGGCGTTCACGTTCCTGGTCGCCAAGGAGATCGGGATCGGCAAGTCCATCGTCGAGCCCGACTGGGTCGAGCCGGCCAAGAAGATGCTCGACAAGGCCGCCGAGAAGGGCTGCGACCTGGTGCTGCCGACCGACTTCGTGGTCGCCGACGCGTTCGCCGAGGACGCCGAGACCAAGATCGTGGGCCGCGAAGAGATCCCGGACTCGATGATGGGCCTCGACATCGGCCCCTCGACGACCGAGGTCTTCAAGCACGAGATCGCACGCGCCAAGACGATCTTCTGGAACGGCCCCATGGGCGTGTTCGAGATGAAGCCGTTCGAGAACGGCACCAAGGAGGTCGCCGAGGCGGTCGCGCGTAACAACCGCGCGGCGTCGATCATCGGCGGCGGCGATTCGGTCGCCGCGCTCAAGAAGTTCGACCTCGAGGACCGCGTGACGTTCGTCTCGACGGGCGGCGGCGCCTCGATGAAGCTGCTCGAAGGCGCCGAGCTCCCGGGCGTCGAGGCATTGCTGGACCGGTAGAGTCGCTGCGCCCGGCAGGGTCGGGTGCTCACAGGAAGGGGAGGGCGCATGGGCAGGACGCCGATGATGGCCGGCAACTGGAAGATGTTCAAGACGCCGGGCGAGGCCGTCGCGCTGGTCCAGGCGATGGACAACATGCTGCTCGACGACCCGGGTCTGGGCGATCGTGTCGAGATCGTCGTGTGCCCGCCGTTCGTCGACCTCAAGCCGGTCGCGACCGCGATCGAGTTCGACAAGAGCGCGGTCAAGCTCTCCGCGCAGAACGTGCACTGGGAGTCGGAGGGTGCCTACACCGGGGAGATCTCGGTCAGGATGCTCGCCGACATCGGCTGTGACTACTGCGTGGTGGGCCACTCGGAGCGCCGCGAGATGTTCAGCGAGACCGACGAGACGGTCAACAAGAAGGTCCACGCGCTGCTCGCCGGCGGTATCACTCCCATTGTGTGCTGCGGCGAGTCGCTCGAGACGCGCGACGCCGGCGACACGGAGCGCTTCGTGCGCGAGCAGGTGCGTGGAGGTCTCGCGGGTGTCTCGGCCGAGGACGCGGCCCGCATCGTGATCGCCTACGAGCCCATCTGGGCGATCGGTACCGGCCGCACGCCGACCCCCGAGGGCGCCAACGATGTGTGCCGCTCGATCCGCGCGACGGTAGGGGCGCTGTTCGGACAGCCCGCGGCGATGAGCGTGCGCATCTTGTACGGCGGCTCGGCCAAGCCGGAGAACATCGGCCAGTTCATGCCCGAGCCCGACATCGACGGCGCGCTCGTCGGTGGTGCCTCGCTCGAGGCCGGCTCGTTCATCTCTATGGCCCAGACCGCGGCCGCCATGTCCGAGTAGCCCATGCCGAAGAACCTGCCCGCTTTGCTGTGCATCCTCGACGGGTTCGGAGTCTCCGAGCCCGGTAGCGGCAACGCCGTCGAAGCGGCCTCCACGCCGCACCTCGACGCGCTGTTCGCCGACTGGCCGCACACGACGCTCGACGCGAGCGGTCTGGCCGTCGGGCTGCCCGAGGGGCAGATGGGCAACTCTGAGGTCGGTCATCTCAACATCGGCGCCGGCCGCGTGGTGTTCCAGGAGCTGACTCGCATCGACCTCGCAATCGCCGACGGGTCCCTCAACGACAACGAGGTCCTCGGCGCGGCGATCGACGGCGCCACGGCTCGCGGGGGAGCGGTCCACTTCATGGGGCTGCTTTCCGACGGCGGGGTGCACAGCCACCAGAACCACCTGTACGCGCTCGTGGACATGGCCCGGCAACGCGGCGCCTCCGAGGTGTGGGTCCACTGCTTCCTCGACGGGCGCGATACGCCGCCGGAAAGCGGGCTGGGCTACGTCGAGCGCCTGGAGCGCGAGCTTGCGCGGATCGGCGTCGGGCGCATCGCCACGGTGATGGGGCGCTACTACGCGATGGACCGCGACAACCGCTGGGATCGGGTCGAGAAGGCCTGGCAGGCAATCGTGCTGGGTGAGGGCGTGCCGGCCGACAGCGCGACCGGGGCCGTGCGCGACTCGTACGCCGCAGGGGTGACCGACGAGTTCGTCGTCCCCTGCGTGGTGGCGCCGGCGCGGGTCTCGGACGGCGATGCGGTCGTGTTCTTCAACTTCCGCCCGGACCGGGCCCGCGAGATCACGCGCGCCTTCACCGACGCGACGTTCGAGGGCTTCGCCCGGCCCGTTCGCCCGGACGTGGAGTTCGTGTGCCTCACCGAGTACGATCCCACGATCGACGCGTCGGTCGCGTTTCCCAAGTCGCTGCCCGACAACGTGCTTGCCGACGTGCTCGCCGCGCGCGGGTTGCGCCAGCTCCACATCGCCGAGACCGAGAAGTACGCGCACGTGACGTTCTTCCTCAACGGAGGCGCCGAGCCGCCCAAGACCGGCGAGAGCCGCATCCTCGTGCCGAGTCCCAAGGTCGCGACCTACGACCTCAAGCCGGAGATGAGCGCGCCCCAGGTCGCCGAGGAGCTGGTCGAGGCGATCCGGTCCGACGCCGCCGACGTCTACATCGTCAACTTCGCGAACTGCGACATGGTCGGCCACACCGGCGTGTTCGACGCGGCTGTCCGGGCGGTCGAGGCCGTCGACGACGCCGTCGGCCGGGTGCTCGCAGCCATCGCCGAGAAGGGCGGCTGCGCTCTGCTGACCGCCGACCACGGCAACGCCGAGACGATGGTCGACGCCGACGGAGCCACGCCCTTCACGGCGCACACCACCTCCCGCGTGCCGCTCATGTGCGTGCTCGAGGGCGTCGGTGGGCTCGCGGAGGGCGGTATCCTCGCCGATGTCGCGCCCACGCTGCTCGCGATGATCGGCGTCGAGGCGCCGGGGGAGTGGACGGGACGCAGCCTGCTGCTATACTGATGCACCGCTCGGTCGACAACGGCGGGCTGACGACACTGTGACTCTGTGGAGGGCGACCTCGTGAACGCTGGACTCATCTTGGTACTGATCGTGTGGGCCGCATCGGCCATCGGCCTGATCGTCTTCGTGCTGCTGCACTCGGGTAAGGGCACTGGGCTTTCGGACATGCTCTCCGGCGCCGTCTCTCCGACTGCCGCAGGTACGAGCATCATCGAGAAGAACCTCGACCGCATCACGATCGGCTTCGCCTCGGCCTTCGTGGTGAGCCTGCTGCTGCTTGCGGTCATCTACCCCAAGTAGTCTGCACCCACATCAGCTCGTTCGCGCCCGTCGCTGACTGACAGCGGCGGGCGTTTTCACGTTTACTCATCGGCCCCGGAAGGGGAAGATACTTCCTTAAGGTCATTGCCGCACCGCTGTTTTCCCGCGCTCGAACTGGTGTATGCAATTAACTTGCGATTCGATGCAGCTTCGGGGACACTGGTGCGGTTGTATCCGACCCGACGCCACAGGGGCGCCGGAGGGGGTCTGAAGGCCTTCCCGGCCGGTCTGGGACCGGTCACCGGGGACAGCGGGTCTTCAGCAGTCGGTCGTATTCGGAAGGAGGCACACGTTGCACGGAAGAATGCGCAAGGCAGTAGCCGTACTCGTCTCTGCCGGTCTGATCGCAGCGCTCTCGCTCAGCGGCTGCGCGCCGAAGCAGACGGAGGGCGGCGGTGAAGGCGGCGGCACCGAGCCCAAGCCGGGCGGTTCGATGTCGTTCTACATCGGCGAGCCGGCCTACATCGATCCCTACAACGCGCAGGAGACCGAGGGTGTGCAGGTCACGCAGGCGCTGTTCGACAGCCTGACGGCCTTCGATGATTTCGATGCGACCAAGGTGCTTCCGGGTGCGGCAGAGTCCTGGGAGTCCAACGCCGACGGCTCGGTGTGGACCTTCAAGCTCAACCCGAACGGCAAGTTCTCGGATGGTACGCCGGTCACCGCGGCCGACTTCGTCTACGCGTGGAACCGCATCGCCAACCCGAACACGGTCAACACTGCCACCGGCAAGCCGGATCCCTCGGTGATCTCGTATCACCTCGGGTTCATCAAGGGCTTCGACGAGGTCACGGCCGAGGGCAGCACGGTCACCGAGATGAGCGGTCTGAAGGCCGTCGACGACCTCACCCTCGAGGTGACGCTGTCGCAGCCGTTCGCCGACTTCCCGTACGTGGCCGCCCACCCGTCGCTGGGTCCGGTGCCGAAGGCCCTCGTCGAGGGTGGCGTGCCCACCGGCAGCGGTGAGACCACGATCGCCTACGGCGAGATGCCGGTCGGCAACGGCTCGTTCAAGATGGCCGAGCCGTGGAAGCACAACCAGTACATCAAGGTCGTCCGCAACGACAACTACGCGGGCACCAAGCCGTACCTCGATGGCGTCGAGTTCAAGATCTTCAAGGATCCGGAGACTGCCTACACCGAGTTCGAGGCGGGCAACCTGGACTTCACCCAGATCGGCGAGGGCAAGATCAAGGACGCCGAGGGCAAGTACGGCACCTCCGAGGACGGCTACACGGTCAACCCCGGTAAGCAGGTCCTGCTGGGCGCCGAGGCTTCGACCTACTACATCATCTTCAACAACGCCACGGAGCCGTTCAACAATGCGGACCTGCGCAAGGCAGTCACGCTGGCGATCAACCGCCAGGCGATCTGCGACACGGTCTTCGAGGGCACGCGTGAGCCGGCCGACAACATCCTCCCGCCGCCTATCGCTGGCTACGCGCAGGGTGCATGGGTCGACAGCAAGTACGACGTCGAGGCCGCCAAGAAGGCCCTCGCTGACGCCGGTTACCCCGAGGGTAAGGGTCTGCCGGAGCTGACGCTGATGTTCAACAGCGGCGGCGGTCACGAGAAGATCATGGAGCTCGTCCAGGCCGACCTGAAGGCCATCGGCATCAACACCAAGTTCGAGTCCGCGGACTTCCCGGTCTACCTCAAGCAGCTCGATGAGGGTAAGCACCAGATCGCGCGTCTCGGCTGGGTCGCCGACTATCCGATCGCTTACAACTTCCTGTACTCGCTGTTCGACTCCGAGTCGGGCGACAACAAGTCCGCCTACAAGAACCCGGCAGTCGACACTGGCATCACCGAGGCGGTCAAGATCACCGATGACGCGGCGCGCGTCGCCAAGTTCCAGGAGATCAACACCACCATCCAGGCCGACAATCCTGTCGCGCCGGTGATGTTCTACAAGCATCACCACGTGGGCTCCGATCGTCTCAACGACTTCGTGTTCAACGCCCTGTACCTTGCGAACTTCGACAAGGTCTGGGTCGCCGACGCAGCCGGTGCCGAGAAGTAGGCCCGAGTAGTCAAGAGCTCAGGGGGTGGCAGGGCGCCGATCGGGTGTCCTGCCACCCTTCGTGAGGGGCAGATTCCGAAAGCGGGTCCACGCGAATGCTCGAGTACATAGGTAAGCGTCTTCTACAGTTCATCCCGGTCTTCTTCGGTGTCACGTTCGCGTTGTTCGTGATCGCCAACTACATGCCGGGCGCCGATCCGATCCAGATGCGCTACGGGGAGCGGGCCGTCCCGCCGCAGATCCGCGCGCAGCTCGAGGAGCAGCTCGGCCTCAATCAGCCGGTATGGGTCCAGTACGGCAAGTACCTCAACGACCTGCTGCATGGCGACTTGGGCGTGTCGAATCAGACCGGCCGACCCGTGTCGACCATCCTGGCCGAGACCTACCCGTACACCCTCCGTCTTGCGGTGTTCGCGATCATCGTGGAGATCATCGTAGGGGTGGGGGCGGGGATCATCTCGGCGGTGAAGCAATACTCCTTCTGGGATGTCTTCGTGACTCTGTCGACGTCGATAGCCGTCGCCTTGCCGGTCTTCTGGCTCGGCATTCTTCTCCAGTGGTTCTTCGGCATCTGGCTCAAGGAGGCGACCGGGGGCGCGTTCTACCTGCCCATATCCGGAGCCGAGAGCGCCCAGTTCGGTCCGTTCGCGCACATGATCCTGCCGGGCATCACCCTCGCGGCGGTGTCCACCGCGTACGCGGCGCGCATCATGCGCAGCCAGCTGCTCGAGGTCAACGGCCAGGACTACGTCCGGACCGCGCGTGCCAAGGGGCTGAGCGGGCGTCAGGTGCTGTGGAAGCACTCCTTCAAGAACGCCATGATCCCCGTGGTCACCTTCATCGGACTGGACTTCGGCGCGATGCTGGCCGGGGCCGTCCTGACCGAGACTGTCTTCAACTGGCCGGGTGTCGGGTTCACCATCGCCCGGGCCATTCTGCAGCGCGACTTCCCGATCGTGTTCGGTGGCGTGACGGTCATCCTCTTCGGAGTCATGATCGTCAACCTCGCCGTCGACGTCAGCTACGCGTTCCTCGATCCGAGGATTCGCTTTGGCGGATCGGAGGAGTAGGGCGATGACCGAGAAGCACGAACCACACGTGCCACACGAGCACTCCGACCCCACGATCTCCGAGATCAAGAAGGAAGGCGTCTCCGAGCTCCACGCCCATGCGGTTGCAGGCCCACCGCCGCGCGAGGAAGCCGGACCGCTCGGCGGAACGTCGCGGACGCTGTGGGGCGATGCGTGGTACCGCCTCAGGCGCAACAAGCTCGCACTGGCGGCGCTCGTTTGGATCCTCATCGTTGCGATCGCGGCGATCACCGCTGACCTGTGGGTACCTCAGAACTTCGGCGATCCGCGCACCATCGACACGCAGGCTGCGGCCACCCAGCGTCTGCTGCCGCCACAGCCCGGTCACCCGTTCGGAACGGATGACCTCGGCCGCGACATCTTCGGGCGCGTGATCTACGGCGCGCGCGTCTCGCTCACGGTCGGCGTGATCGCCACCGCGATCGCGGTGTTGATCGGCGTCGCGCTCGGCGCGCTCTCGGGCTACTACGGGCGATGGACGGATTCGGTCATCATGCGCACGACCGACATCTTCCTGGCGTTTCCCTACATCCTGTTCTCGATCCTGATCCTTGCGGTCGTGCCGCCGGATCAGCGAGGCATCTGGCCTGTGATCGCCGCAATCGGCTTCCTCGGCTGGCCGACGTTCGCGCGTCTGTTCAGAAGCTCGGTGCTCTCCGTCAAGGAGAACGACTACATCGATGCCGGTCGCGCGCTCGGTGCGAGTGACGCTCGACTGCTCTTCCGGCACATCACCCCGAACGCGATTGCTCCCGTTGTCGTGTACGCGACCATGTCGATCGGTGGCGCGATCCTGTCCGAGGCGGCACTGTCCTTCCTTGGACTGGGCGTCCAGCCGCCTGCGATCTCGTGGGGCCGCATGATCGACGACGGACGCGCGTTTCTCACAATCGCGCCGACCGTCGTGCTCTTCCCCGGCCTGGCGATCCTGTCCACGGTGCTCGCGTTCACGCTGCTCGGTGATGGCGTACGCGATGCCCTCGACGTGAAGATGAAGGACTGAGATGGCTGACGAGCTGCTCAGGGTCGATGACCTCAAGATGCATTTCCACACCCGGGACGGTGTCGTCAAAGCCGTCGACGGTGTCACGTACACGCTCGGCAAGGGGGAGGCCCTCGGCGTGGTCGGCGAATCAGGATCCGGCAAGTCGGTCCATGCGCTGACCATGATGGGGCTCATCCCGATGCCGCCCGGTCGCATCGAGGGGGGCGACGTGCTGTTCCGTGGCCGCTCGCTCGTCCAGATGCCCGAGGCCGAGATCCGCAAGATCCGCGGCAACGAGATCGCGATGATCTTCCAGGACCCGATGACCTCGCTGAACCCCGTCTACCGCATCGGTCGCCAGCTGGCCGAGCCGCTCATGGTGCACAAGGGGATGAGCAAGGCCGAGGCTTGGAAGCGCGCCGAGGAGCTGCTGACGCTCGTCGGCATCCCGCACGCCGAGTCGCGAGTCAAGGACTACCCGCACCAGTTCTCCGGCGGTATGCGCCAGCGCGTGATGATCGCCATGGCGCTTGCGTGCGACCCGGACATCCTGATCGCCGACGAGCCCACCACGGCACTCGACGTCACCATCCAGGCGCAGATCCTGGAGCTGATGCAGGCGCTGCAGAAGCGCACGGGGTCGGCGATCATCATGATCACCCACGACCTCGGCGTCGTGGCTGACATGGCCGACCGGATCCTGGTCATGTACGCCGGCCGTCCGGTCGAGTACGGGACCACCGACGAGGTCTTCTACCGGCCGCTGCACCCCTACACGTGGGGCCTGATGGACTCTATCCCGCGGCACGACGTGACGCAGAAGGAGGCACTGTGTCCCATCAAGGGCCAGCCGCCTTCGCTCATCGCTCTGCCCTCCGGGTGTACCTTCCATCCGCGCTGCCCGTATGCCACCGACAAGTGTCGCAGCGAGGTTCCCGAGAAGCGCTTCGTCGCCGAGGGGCACTACGCGACCTGCCACTACGCCGGTGACGAGGGCTTCGTGCGCGGCGAAGTCGAGTGTGCGGGGGTGAGCGCATGAGCACGCTGCTGAAGGTCACCGACCTCAAGAAGCACTTCACCGTCCGCACGGGTGCGTTCTCGCGCGCCAAAGGGACCGTCAAGGCCGTCGACGGTGTCTCGTTCGAGGTCGGCGAGGGCCAGACCCTCGGTCTGGTCGGCGAGTCGGGCTGCGGCAAGTCCACCACCGGCCGCTGCGTCATGCGCCTGATCGAGCCTTCCGCCGGAACCGTCGAGTTCGGCGGCACCGACGTGCGCTCCCTGTCAGGCGCCGCTCTCAAGGCCTTCCGCCGAGACGTGCAGATCATCTTCCAGGATCCGTATGCGAGCCTGAACCCGCGCTTCACCATCGGCGAGATCATCTCGGAGCCTCTGCTGATCCATGGCATCGGGACGCCGACGGAGCGCCGCGACAAGGCCCGCAACCTGCTTGAGGTCGTCGGCTTGAATCCCGAGCACATCAACCGCTATCCGCACGAGTTCTCGGGCGGACAGCGGCAGCGCATCGGCATCGCACGGGCTCTGGCCCTCGATCCCAAGCTGATCGTGTGTGACGAGCCCGTCTCGGCGCTCGACGTGTCGATCCAGGCGCAGGTACTCAACCTGCTCGACCGGCTCCAAGACGAGCTGGGAATCGCATACCTGTTCATCGCGCACGACCTGTCGGTGGTCCAGCACATCTCGGATCACGTCGCAGTCATGTACCTCGGCGGTATCGTCGAGATCAGCGACTGGCGTGGGCTGTATGAGCGCCCGCACCACCCCTACACGCAGTCACTGCTGTCGGCGGTGCCCGTACCGGATCCCGATGTCCAGCGCACCCGCGAGCGCATCCTGCTCCCGGGCGATCCCCCGAGCCCCATCGATCCTCCCAGCGGATGCCGCTTCCACACGCGTTGCCCGATAGCTCAGTTGCCTCGCTGTGCCGAGGAGGTCCCTGAGCTGCGCGAGGTCGCGCCCGGGCACCGTGCGGCGTGCCACTTCGCTGCACCGTTCCCGATCGGTTCGGATGCTTGTGTGCCCGAGCCAGGGGTCGAAGTCGCCGCGGCATGCGTGCCGGCTGCAGGCGGAGACAAGGTGGGCGCGGAATCCTGAGCGAAGGGGTAGCGTGCCCCCAAAGCACCTGATACACTTTCGCTCGCTGTCGCCGTCGAGGCGGCACACAAGTCGGAGTGGCGGAACGGCAGACGCGCTAGGTTGAGGGCCTAGTGTCCGCAAGGACGTGAGGGTTCAAATCCCTCCTCCGACACCAAAGAGCATTCGAAGGGCCCCGGACTCCACAGTGAGTCCGGGGCCCTTCTGCTTCGCGATATTGGGCTAGCGCTCCAGTACCGCGGCGATGTCGCTTCGGACCCGCTCGTAGTCCACGGGCGCCGTCCTGTAGGGCGGGAACGCGATGCGACCGGCGGCCTGTGTCGGGACGGGGCCGATGATGCGGGCCACGTACTTGTCGGCGACGGTCACGCCGTAGCGCACGCCGAGCTGCCTGACGTACTCGTGATCCTCGAGGCCGTCACGGATCGCCTCCATGCGCAGGCTCCCGACGGGGGGCGCACCTTGGACATGCAGGCCCAGGCGCGGATAGTAGCCCGGGTAGACGAGCGAGCCGTCGCCGTTGGCATAGACCGGCTTGCCGTTGAGGGTGGAGCGGAACGACAGCGGGTCGACGTACGGATCGCGGTAGGTCGCCGAGCCGGTCTTGGGGCGCCACGCATTGACGCTGAAGTACAGCAGCCCGTCAGCGCGCGTGCGGTACGCGTACCAGCCCTGCGACCGCGATGCCGTCAACGGCTGGTCGACGAGGTAGGCCGGGGCCTGCTTCTGCCAGGTGGTGGCGTGCGAGTAGATCCACACGCCCTTCTTCGCGGTGCGTATCGGCTTGATCCAGCGACTCCAATCACGGAAGTAGAAGTGGAGCTTCTGTCCGTAGATGTCGACGCCCTTGAGAAGGCGGTAGTTCTGTGTCACGGCGTCGGTGGTCACGAAGAACTTCACTCCGGGCGCGTAGCGATGCACGAAGGCCGCGTAGCGCTCGACGAAGGCGCGCTTGGACGCAGGGGGTTCGTCGATCGGGTAGGCGTAGGCTCGCGGACGGTAGGTTGAGCCCAGCTCGGCAGACATCGAGCTGTAGTACGCCGCGGCCTTGCTCGAGTTCGATGTGCTCGCGAAGGGGTCGGCCACCCAGCTGGGTGCGCCGTACTCCGGCATCTTCACGGTGTTGAAGCCGAAGCGGCTGCCCGGCCGGGTCGTCGCTGCTCCGGTGGAGAGGTAGTCGTCCAGATACGCCCTGCGGGCGATCATGCGGTTGTTGTCCGCCGGCGGCGCCCAGTCGCTGCCGTTCTCCCACGCCGGGAGCATGAACTGGGGCGACACCCGGTGCTCCGAGAAGTACTCGAGCCACCCGCCGAGCTGATCGGCCTTGAACGTGGTCCGCTCGGCGACGCGGGTCGGCGGCGGGTCGGCGTTGGGAGGCAGCCACTTGTGGTCGGCCGAACCCGTGTACATCGCCCACTGGAGGTTCGCGCCGAAGCTGGTCTTGAGGTTTCGTGCCGCTACCGAGAATGACCGGACCTTGAGACTGACAGGAATCTTCACCTCGGGCGCCGGTGTGCCGTCCAGGGCCGTTGCCGTGATCGTGAGCGTACCGGTGTAGACGCCCGGAGCCGCCGTCGCAGGAACGGAGAACAAGACGTAGTACGGCGCCGTGGCGTTCAGTGCTGCCGCTCGAAGTCCCGGTGTCGAGGTCCCGTCTGGCTTCCACCCGAGCCGCTCGCCATTGGCGAGCGTGAGCGGTATCAGCGCGTCGGGCTCAACGCCCTTGCGGGTGTACCCGTACGACGGATACGTGACGTTCACGTAGTGGACCTTGAAGGTTTCGACCCTCGAGGCGGGGAGCGTCGCACCGGTATCGGCGACAAGGTCGCTCGGCTCTATCCAGATATCGGAGATCGTCTGCGAACTCGGCCTGATAGCGATCTGTCGCCCCTCAGCCTCGCCTCGTGCGGCGGACAGGATCATCGCAGGTGCACCTTCGGGTGCGGACGCCATCCAGCCGGGCGTGACAGTGGTCGGGTAGACCTTCGTCTGTGCAACGGCGTACCAGTACAGGTAATCCGAGCCTGCCGCGCTTGCGGTCGTCGCGCCCGCCAGCGCGGTTACCAGTACTGCGACGGCGGCTGCAGTGCGCGCCAAGTTCGTCCAAGGGGTTGTCGAGCGCATCGCGCGTCCTTACTTTACGGTGGTATCACATGTCTTTCGTCGGCACGTACGCGTGTCGACCTGAGTGAACCGTCCTCGCTACTGTGATGTGACGCACTCGTACAATACACTGGGACGCGCGAACCACAGGGCTCGATGGGGCTGAAGGGGTGGCATCGAGACGGACGTGAACGGACCGCAGGCGCACGGCACCAATGGAGTGAGCGCGGAGCAGTACGACGTTCTCGGCGTGCTTCCGTTCGGTTGCGCCCTGATCGGGTCAACAACTGACGCGACGATCGAATGGTGCACCGAGCCTTTCGCGGCCCTTCTCGGAATCGAGCACGCCTCACTGCCCGGTGCTTCGCTGTCGGCGATTCTTGGATCTATGGGCGTCGTGGATCCTGCTCGACTCCGAGACGCCCTCGAATCGGGTGTCCCGATGACCGTGGATGTCTTGACGCCCGGTGGAGACGAGCGCTGTCTGGAGTTCAGCGCCGCCGCCGCCGGTCTTGCGGGCAGGCGGGTCGTCCTCGTGTCGGACGTGACCGCCGAGCGCGACAAAGACGCTGCGGCCGAGTTGCTCTCAGACCGCTGCCGTGCGATCACCGACGGCGCGCGCGACATCGTCATGCTCGTGACCGAGGCTGGCGACATCACCTTCACCAACAGTGCCGCGGCCGAGGCCTACGGGCGACCGGTGAACGAGCTGGTCGGCATGAACGTACGCGACATCCGTGCTGAGGAGACCAGGTCCTACGTGGCCGAGCAGATGCACGCCGCCCAAGAGCGAGGTGTGCTGTTCGAGACGTGGCACGTGCGCGCTGACGGTACGGCGTTTCCCGTCGAGGTCAGCTCGCGCGGTGTCGTCATCGGTGGAGAGCGCGCCCTCCTCAGCATCGTCCGGGACATCTCCGCGCGACGTGACCGAGAGATCGAGCGCGAGCGCCTCATGGTCGAGCTCGAGCTGGCCAACGGCCGCCTCGATGCGCTGCTGCGCATCGTCTCGCGGGCGCTCGACTCAGTGGAGCTCGATGAGATGCTCACGGGTGTGATGTCGGCTGTCAGGGAGGTCACAGGCGCCGACGCTTCGCTCCTCGTGATGGTCGAGCCCGCCGGACTGAGAGTCATGGCGGAGGACGGCGCCGACGCGTTCGCCCCGCGCGGGATGCTCTTCGCCCCGGAGGAGACGTTCGCGGGCCGTGTGGTCGAGGTGGCCGATGCGGTCTACCTCGCCGACGTGCAGGAGTCCGACTTCGCATCCGACGTCCACAGGCGTGGAAGCGTGGTCACCATGGTCGGTGTCCCGCTGATTCTCGACGGGACGGTCATCGGCGTCGTCGAGTGTGCGTGGCGTGCGCATCGCGTCGTCAGTGACTCGGAGCTGGTGATGCTGAGCGTCGCCGCCGACCGGCTGGTCGGTGCGATCGCCGGCGCCCAACGCTACGAGCTCACGCGCCGCGCTGAGCGGCTCAACGCCTCCATCGCCGAGGTGGCTTCGATGGTCGGGGCGTCGCTGGAGGAGTCCGCATCGCTGGCTGAGGCACTTGAGCTCGCGGCGCGCGTGATCGATTGTGACGCCGGTGGCTACGGTTCGTTCGTGGGCAACGTTTGGGAGTACCGGCATGGCTTCGGGTTGCCCGATGGCACTCGCGTCGCCGTCCCGTTCCATGGACCGAGCAACGCCGATCCACGTCAGACCACGCCCGTCGTGGTCGTTGAAGCCGGGTCGGAGCGCTCGGGATGGCTCGGCGATGAGTTGGACCTCGCCGAGGCGATGGTGGTTCCGGTGGCGGTCAACGGCGAGTGGGCGGGTGCGCTGGTGTTCGGCCGTCGTGAACCGGGAAGCGGCTTCGACGAACTCGTGAAGGGGTTCGCTCGGCGCGTGTCACAGGCGGTTTCGCTCGCCTACGGCAACATGCGCGAGTTCGAGTCCGAGCACCGCATCGCCGAGACCTTGCAGGAGTCGCTGCTGCGGCTCCCGGAGCGCGTACCCGGGGTGGCGCACGCATCGCTGTACAACTCGTCGACCCTGGCCGCGCGCGTCGGCGGCGACTTCTTCGACCTGTTCGCGCTGCCGGACGGCCGTGTGGGAGCGATCGTGGGCGACGTGTCCGGCAAGGGGCTCGAGGCCGCGGTCCTCACATCGGTCATCAAGGACACGATCCGGGCGTACGCGCACGAGTGTGCGGCACCGGCCGAGGTCATGGCCAAGGCGAACCACGTGCTGTGCGTCTCGGGCCGCCTTCCCGACTTCGCAAGCGCCGTCTACCTCACGCTCGATCCTCAGACAGGGGAGTACACCTACTGCTGCGCCGGTCATCCCCCGATCGTCGCCATCCGGGCGGATGGGGCCGCGGAGCCCTGTGACTGCGGTTCACCTGTCATCGGCGCCTTCCCCGACGTGGAGTTCGTCGAGGCGACGGGGATCTTGGGCGACGGTGACTCGCTCGTCCTCTACACCGACGGCATCACCGAGGCGCGAGCCGGTGACGGGGAGTTCTTCGGGGACGCCAGGTTGCTCGAGACGCTGAGCGGGCTGTCCGATCACGACGTGGCCCAAGTCGCGCAGGCCCTGTTCGAACGGGTCGCGAGCTTCGCCGACGGCCGGCTGGCCGACGACATCGCCGTTCTCACGCTCGCGCTGGACCGCAGCGAGGACGACGCGTGATCGACTACGCGTCCGTGCCGATCGGCGCCGCGGGTGAGCTCTGCTGCGCTCGCTGCGGCGCGCCCGGCGACATGGCTGCGCGCGATGCCGCCGACGTGCTCGCCGACGTGTCGCGTATCGCGGCGCAGTGGACCGGCGGGCCCGGACCCAACGTGACCTACACCGGCTTCGAGCCCTTCGCGCACCCCCAGCTGCCCGCGCTCGTCACGTCCGCCGCACAGGCGGGCGTCCAGCGCCTGCGCCTGCGCACCGATGCGGGCGCGCTCGCATCACCCGGCAACGCCGCCGGAGCGTTCGCGGCCGGTGTGCGCCAGCTCGAGGTGGTACTGCTCGGCGGCTCCGCGCACTCCCACGACCGGCTCGCCGAGAAGCCCGGGCTGTTCGAGGCCGCGGCCGCCGGGGTTGCCGCGTGGCGCGCCGCGGCAACCGATGCCGGCGACCGGACCTTCGTGTCTGTGCGCGTGCCGGTGTGCCGGCACAACGAGGCCGACCTGCCCCAGGTCGCTGCCGTGGCCGCGGCGTGGCGGTGCGAGGCCGTCCACTTCGTCGTGACCGGCGACGCGGCGTCCGAGGCTGTCCTCGCGGCGGCGCTCGAGACCGCGACCGTGCACGGAGTCGCTGCGTTCGTCTCCGGCGCTGCCGTACCGTCGCAGGTGTACGCGACGTCGCTGTGGCGCGAGGTGGACGTCTGATGGCCCGCCGTCGCGAAGCGCTCAGGGTCGCGCTCGTCGGCGTGAACGCGCCCGGCTACCGGTCGCTCGCCACCGCCTACCTCAAGGCCGCCGTGGCAGCCGAACCGCGGCTTGATGCGGCGCTCATGCGGCTCGACTTCGATGCGTCGGTCGACCCGTGGTGGATCGCCTACCGGCTGCTCGCGCTCGATCCCGCACCCGATGTCGTGGCGATGCCCGTCATGTGCTGGACCGCCCGACAGGTCTACGAGATCGTGCGCGTCCTCAAGCAGGCCCGCCCGGAGCTCATCGTCATCCTTGGCGGCCCCGAGGTCGGACCCATCGCCGAGGAGGTCCTCTCGGCGCAGCCGGCTGTCGACGCCGTGGTCCGCGGCGAGGGGGAGGTCACGCTCCCGGAGCTGCTCGTCGCCCTCGACCGAGGTGGCGATCCATGTGCAGTCCCGGGGGTCAGCGCCCGGGACCACGGCGAGGTCGTCTCCGGACCCGATCGTGAGGCGGTCTCCGACCTCGACAGCATCCCTTCACCGTTCTTGGACACCCCGTGGGTGCCGTCGGACGGCTCGGCCTACATCGAGACGTACCGAGGCTGTCCGCACCGCTGCTCGTACTGCTTCGAGGGCAAGGGCTCCACGCGGATCCGCTCGTTCTCGTGGGAGCGCATCGCCGCCGACGTGGCCGCGGTGGCATCGGTGCCCGGCCTGCGTGCGTACTCGTTCATCGATCCCGTCTTCAATTTGACGCCGGATCGTCTCTCGCGTCTGGCCGACATCTGCGAGCCGTACGCGCGCAACGGTATCCGCCTGCACACCATCGAGGTCGACATCGAGCGCATCGACGACGTGGCCGCCCGCGAGCTTGTCCGAGCGGGTGTCGCGAGCGTCGAGACCGGGCCCCAGAGCGTGGGCGCCGCTGCCCTGAGCGAGTGTCGCCGCAGTTTCGACGCCGACCGCTTCACCGCGGGCGTGGAGGCGTGCAAGCGCGCGGGTATCGCCGTGGAGTGCGACCTGATCGTCGGCCTGCCCGGCGACACCGTCGATGACGTCGTCCGGGGGCTCGAGTTCGTGACCTCCGTTGATCCCGCCGTGCTGCAGGTGTCGACGCTGCACGTCTTGCCCGGCACCGACCTGTGGGCGCGAGCTGGAGAGCTGGGCCTCGTGTTCGACCCCGAGCCGCCCCACGAGCTCATCGCCACGCGCGACATCGGGTACGCTGATCTGCGGCGTCTCGAGGTCCACGGTGTGGCCCTGGGCGCCCAGCTGCGCGCCGCGAACCGTTAGGAGCGACACCGCATGAGCGTTTCGAGCAGGGCCCAGGCCATCCGGCCGTTCGTCGTCATGGACGTCGTCGCCCGCGCCAAGGAGCTCGAGGCCCAGGGCCGCGATATCGTGCGCCTCGAGATCGGCGACCCCGACTTCCCCACGCCCGAGGTCATCACCCGCGCGGCCGAGGCCGCGATGGAGGAGGGCTCGACCCACTACACCCAGTCGCTGGGGCTGCCGTCGTTGCGCGAGGCCATCGTCGCTGACTACGCCGAGAAGTACGGCGTCTCCATAGACCCCGCCGACATCGTCGTCACGCAGGGCACGAGCCCGGCGATGCTGCTGCTGTTCGGCGCGCTGCTCGACCCGGGCGACGAGGTCGTCATGCCCGATCCGTGCTACCCGGCCTATCCCAACTACGTCTCGTTCCTCGGTGGGGTGCCCAAGCCGGTCCGCGTGCGCGCCGAGGAAGGTTTCCGCTTCCGCCCCGACGAGCTCGAGGCCGCGATCACGCCGCGCACCAAGGCCATCATGATCACCTCGCCGAGCAACCCCACCGGCGCGGTGCTCGGCGACGACGATCTGAAGGCGCTGGCCGAGATCGCCGAGCGCACCGGTGTGCACATCGCCAGCGACGAGATCTATCACGGTCTCACGTTCTGCGGCGAGGAACGCACCATCCTGCAGTACACCGACAAGGCCTTCGTGCTCAACGGCTTCTCGAAGGCCTATGCGATGACCGGCTGGCGCCTCGGCTACCTCATCGCGCCCCGGGAGTTCGTCCGCCCCGCCGAGAAGATCCAGCAGAACTTCTTCCTGGCTGCCAACGCGTTCGTGCAGCAGGCCGGAGTCGTCGCGCTGACACAGGCGCAAGGCGACGTCGCCAGGATGCGCGCGCTCTACGACGAGCGGCGCCGGTTCCTGGTCCCGGCGCTGCGTGAGGCGGGGCTGACCATCGACTGTGAGCCCTGCGGGGCGTTCTACGTCTTCGCCGACGCGCGCTGCTGGGGGTCGGACTCGCTCGAGCTGTCGCGTGCCCTGCTCGAGGAGGCCGGCGTCGCATGCGCTCCCGGCATCGACTTCGGCGCCGGGGGAGAGGGCTTCTTGCGGTTCAGCTACGCGACTTCGATCGAGCGCCTCGCCGAGGGGGCCTCACGCCTCGGCGAGTGGGGACGCAGGCGCACCGGCTGACCGCTCGCCGAACGGCGCTCCCGCGCAAGCAGCCGACGGGTACGTACCTCGCAAGGGATGTCCTCGATGAGGGGGCCTTATGGAGACGCTTGCGGGCATCGGGGTGCTCGGCTTCGTGACGGCGTCGACCTTCTTCGTCCTTGCGCTGTACCCGGCCTTCTGGTTGCGGTGGGCCGCGCTCAACGATGCACCCGCTACCAGGCTGCGCGAGGCCTCGACCCTGACGGTCATGCTGGCCCTGTGCGGTCTGGCGGTCATCCCGGCGAGCATCTACAACGTTGGTTGGGTGATCCTGCCGCTCGGGTTCGTGCTCTTGTCCGCGTCCTACGCGCTCACGCACAGGCTCGTCGTCCGGACGATGGCGGCCCAAGACCGGCGGGAACCGCTGTGGTCACTACTGGGTTTCTCGGCGGTGCTGGGGCTGGTGCTCGTGGCGGTGCTGGTCGGTTCTGCACAGCAGGGTAGCGTCGCTGCGCACGCCGACGACGAGAACATGCGCAAACTCAGCACGAGCGGCGTGGCAAGTGTCGTGGTGCTCGGCGCCGTGCCGCCGATCATTGCGCTCGCGATGGTAGGGGTCGACTATCGTCGCAGCCGTGCATCGGTCGCTGTGCCCCGAGCTGCCGCTCACCGATAGACCCTCATCCGCACGGTCGATTCCACCGATAATCGTGGTGTTGTGAGTCGATGGGGGCGCGAGAATCGGGCCGAACGGTTGGTTCGCTCTTTGCTTACATGCACCCGTGACTTCACCCAGGCCGCGACTCACGGTCGCAGGCCGCCCGAGAGGGGACGCGTAGCTACGTGAGCACAGTCGATCTATGGAGCAGGGCAGACCTGCACATTCACACCAACCACAGCGACGGACTGGCGTCGGTGCCGCAACTGATGGAGTTCGTCGCAAACGAGACCGACCTCAAAGTCATCGCAGTCACGGATCACAACACCATCGAAGGAGCGCGGTTCGCGGCTTCGCTGGCCGAACTCTACGACTTCGACGTCGTGATCGGCGAGGAGGTCTCGAGCAAGCAGGGCCACGTCATCGGCCTGTTCCTGCAGGAGGAGATCCGGCCCGGCATGTCGGCCCGTGACACCATCCGCGCCATCCAGGAGCAGGACGGCATCGCCATCATCCCGCATCCCTTCTCCGCTCAGGGTGTCTTCGGGCCGCTCGGCCTGAACACCATCACCGAGGCGTTCAACGAGCTCGCGTTCCACGCGCTCGAGGTCTACAACTCGCTGCCGTTCCTGTCGTGGGCCAACAGCGTGGCCTCCAAGACCCTCACGGGCGGACAGGGTTTCGCGGCGGTCGGCGGCAGCGACGCTCACGTCCTGCAGGCCGTGGGCAAGGGCGCCACGGTGTTCCGCGGCGAGAGTGCGGCTGACCTGCGCTGTTCGATCGAGGGTCTCGAAACGCGCGCCGAGGCTGCCCGCCAGGGCCTCTCGATCGCGTGGAGGCTCGCGGTCGGTCTGCCGAAGATCCGACGGCTGCAGGCTGCCAACTGGGAGCGCTGCAAGGTCGGCGCCGCCCGCTAGTCGGTCAGCGCTTTCCTGACTCGCTCCCTGAGCTCGGCCGTCAGCGCCGGGTGTTCCTTCCACGCAGGCATGGTGATCGCCGAGACGCCCTCGGCGACGCGCGCCTGGCGCACCGACAGCTCAAGATCGAGTCTCGTGCCGAGCGTGTCGAGCGGGAAGGTCACCGGCGCGATGATCACGCGGTTGCACCCGAGTGCGGCGAGGTGGCGCACGGCCGACGTGACGTCTGGCTCGCGCCACTCGCTCCAGGCAAGGCGTACGTGGGCCTCTGCAAGGCCCCGCTCGACCAACAGCATCCGGACGCGGTTGAGAAACGACGTCTCCTGCTCGTCGAAGACGGGGTTGCGACGGCTGCGCTCCTCGGGCTGCGCATGCCCCACGAGTACGACGCCCGCGCCGCTGGGCTCACTGCGCGTGAGCTCCATGATGCGGTCGGCCTCCATCGCGGCCAGCCGCTCAGAGCCACCCAGATCATCTGTGTAGGCGACGTCGACCCCGTGCTCATGGAGCCTCAGCGCATCGACATCCCGCTTGGCCGCTGCCAGGTAGAGGGACTCGGCGACCGCGAGTTGCACCACCACGATGCGCCCGAAGCCGGTCCTGATGGCCTCGGCGACCCGGTGCGCGAGCGAGTGTTCGCCGCTGCACCGCGCCCAAGTCACCCATTTCACCCCGAGGTCGGCCAGTCCGGGCTCGAGGGACTCGGCGAGCGCTGAGAGTTCCGACAGAGCCGGGCTCATGCCGCCGACCGCGCGATAGCGCGCCTTTTGTGCGAAGAAGAAGAAGGGGAGCGTGCCTAGCGACGTCTCGAGCAACTCATCATCGGTGAGGTCGCGGATCGCGACCGCGGTGTCCGAGGGGCTGTAGGTCGCGGGCTCGACGCAGGCGACGATGATGACCGCGACCCCGTCGCTGGGCGCGCCGGGCTCAGGCGGCGCCGGGGACACGCTTGTGCGCCCGAGCCCTTCGAGCAGGCTGGCCGCCAGCGCCCAACCGCCTCCGAGTGCGGCGAGCAGGATCGCCAGTCCCCACAAGGCGGCATCCGGTCGGGCATACATCGCGCTCAGCCGCACGAAGGCGATGCCTGCGCCCGCGCTGCCGATGAGGCCGGCGAGCATGGCGGCCGGCTCGAGGCGGCGTGGCACGGCGAGTACCGCGACCGCACTCGCGCCACCCACGAGCGAGCCGATCAGAACACCGATCCATGCGAGCGTGCGCGCGTCCATGTCCACCTCCCGCACCGATGATACTCGTTGGGCGGAAGGTTGACCCGAAAATACCCCATGGGGTATAATCACGCCTGTCAACCGGAACGGTTTCGACCGAGTGAGGATGAGACATGAGCAACGTCATCGAAGTGAACGCCGATTCGTGGGAGACCGAAGTGGCCGCCTCGACGGTCCCGGTCATCGTGGACTTCTGGGCTCCTTGGTGCGGTCCGTGCCGCATGGTGGCGCCCGAGATCGAGAAACTGGCCCAGCGTGCGGGTGACTCGGTCAAGTTCGTCAAGGTCAACATCGACGACAACCAGGCGCTCGCCGTCGCCCACGGCGTGATGAGCATACCGACCATCGCCCGATTCGACGGTGGCGCGGTCACTGCCCAGGTCGTGGGCGCTCGCGGTGCCGACGCTCTCGAGCGCGAGCTTCGCATCGGAGCGTAGTCACGATGCCGACCTACGATCTGTCGTGCCGCGACTGCGGCACGCGTTTCGAGAAGTTCTTGATGCGGCTGCTGAGGAACGACGACCTCGTCTGCCCCGAGTGCGGGTCGACGCGCATCGACCGGGGGGTCGGTGGTGGGTTCTTGGGGTCCGGCACGAAAGTCTCCGAGGGTTCCGCCTGCGGAACCGGACGGTTCGGTTGAGGGTAAGTGAAAGGGCGCCCGTGGGGCGCCCTTCTCTTTGCGTGTGCGCGTGGTGCGGACTACTTCACGCAGGACGAGTACTTCATGAAGACCTTGATGGCCTCGTCGATCAGCTCTTCGCGCGTGGCTGCCTCCTCGTCGATGAGGCAGCGCTTCATCGCGTGGCCGATGATGTGCAGCCCCACTCCGTTGAGCGCCGACTTGGCCGCCATCACCTGGGTGAGGACCGCTTCGCACTCCTGATCGGACTCGATCATCTGCTGCAGCCCGCGTATCTGGCCCTCGAGCCGGCGCAGCCGGTTGAGGATCTGCTTGCGCTCCGCCTCGTCGATAGGGACGGCGGGGACCGTGTTATCTGCCATGGTCGTCTCCGGAATCTGGTACCGTTGACAGGTCGCGTTCACTATACCCCCTAGGGGTATCGGTTATCAATCGAGGGGAACCATCCATGGGCTACACCAAGGCCTCGGAGTATTCCGCGGGCGCATCGCGCGCCCGCAGGATCCGGCGCGTCTTGTGGACGATCCTCGTGCTCAATCTCGCGGTCGCGTTGGCGAAGCTCACCTACGGCACGATCACCAACTCGGCCGCCATGCAGGCCGACGGATTCCACTCGCTGTTCGACGGCACCAGCAACGTTGTCGGCCTCGTCGGGATGTACCTGGCCGCACGTCCGGCCGACCATGACCATCCCTACGGGCACGGCAAGTACGAGACCTACGCGTCGGCGGGCATCGCCGCGATGTTGCTGTTCGCCGCGTATCGGATCGGCAGCAGCGCTGTGACCCAGCTGTTCGGTGAGGCGCAGCCCATCGACGTCACGCCGCTGTCGTTCGCGATCATGCTCGGCACGCTCGCAGTCAACGTCTTCATCACCACGTGGGAGCGTCGCGAAGGCAAAAAGCTGGGATCGGAGATCCTCATCGCTGACGCGAGCCATACCGGCTCAGACATCCTCGTGAGCCTCGGCGTCATCGCCTCGCTCGCATTGGTGCGTATGGGCTTCGAGAAGGCGGACCCGGTGGTGGCGCTGCTGGTCGCAGGCGCCATCGTCTACACCGCATGGGGCGTCTTCAAGCAGGCGAGTGCCACGCTCTCCGACTCCGCACGCATCGAGCCGGCGGTCATCTGCGACGTCGTCTTGGGGTGCGCCGGCGTTCTCGGCTGCCACCACATCCGCACCCGCGGTTCCTCGGCCGAGGTCTACGTCGACCTCCATGTCCAGGTCGACGAGTCGCGCACCGTCGCTGACGGCCACCGCATCGCCGAAGACGTCGAGCGCTGCATCGCCGAGACCTTCCCCGAGGTGGTCGACGTGATCGTCCACCTCGAGCCGTACGACGAGTACCAGGCCGAGAAGACCGTCAAGGAGCAGGGTGCGGCGCGTGACTGAGCGGCGTCCGCTGCTCGGATACGCCCTGACGCTGCTGGCCGCAGCGTGCTGGGCGACCGGCGGGCTCACGGCCAAGTGGTTGTTCACCGCGCCGGGACCCGAGACTGCGGGCTGGCCGCTCCCGCCACTCGGCATCGCGATTGATCCGACGGCGTTGGCGGGAGGGCGGGCGCTGTCGGCGTTCGTGCTGCTGGCTGCCTACCTCGCCGTCACGTCCCGGGACTCGCTCAGGGTCCGGCGCAACGATCTGACGTTCCTCGCCATATTCGGCATCGCAGGTCTGGCGATGGTCCACTACACCTACTTCAAGACCATCTCGCTGACCGATGTCGCGACGGCGATCTTGCTGGAGTACCTCGCGCCCGTGCTCGTCTTGCTCGTCAGCACGTTGTTTCTCGGGCATCGGTTCACCTGGAGCTTGCCGGCTGGCGTCGCGCTGTCGGTGACCGGTTGTGCACTGGTGGTCGGGGCGATCGGGGGCGGGGGGATGGTCGTGTCGGCGGCGGGCATCGCGTGGGGCCTCGCCTCGGCGGCGTTCTTCGCGCTGTACTCGCTCATGGGCTCGAGTGCCGCGAAGCGGTTCGCCCCCCATACGACGCTGGTCTACGGGCTCGGGTTCGCGGCCTTGTTCTGGCTCGTCGTGCTGGGACCCGTCCGGGTGCTCAGCGTCTTCGCCGATTCGGCCACCGCGGCGGCTGTGGTCTTCGTCGCGATCGTGAGCACCATCATCCCGTTCGGCGCGTTTCTGACAGCTCTCGGCCATATCGCGCCGACCAACGCCACCGTCACCTCGACGGTCGAGCCGGTGATCGCAGCGGCGGGAGCGTACTTCCTACTCGGCGAGGCGCTGAGCGCGACTCAGCTGCTCGGCGGCGCGCTCGTGATCGCAGCGATCTTCGTCGTCCAGCTCACCGAGCGTGGAGAGACTGTGGTGTTCCCGCCTCAGGACTAGAGGAAACCCCCTCCTAGAGTGGTACATTATTTGCATAGGCGCGCCGTTTGGCCGCGCGCCGCGAAGCCGTTCGAGGGGAGGGGCACATGGAACTCCAGCAACGCCCCGAACTGCGACAGAAAGTCACCCTGTCGCCCCAGGTCTACCAGGGGCTCAACATCCTTGCGATGCCCATCGCCGATCTGCAGCAGCTCATCGAGGTCGAGCTGCTCGAGAATCCGGTACTCGAGGTCGACGAGACAGACAACGAGCCCATCGACGGCGAGGAGCCGCTCGAGGAGCGCGCCGAGGAAGAGCGCCAGTGGGACGAGTGGCTCGAGATGTACGAGGACCTCGAGTCCGTCGAACCGCTCGCACCCAGAGACCCCAACGCCGAGCAGGCCAACACCGAGGAGTTCGTCGGCGGGATCGTCAGTTTCGATGACTATCTGCTCGACCAGCTCGCATTGCTCGACCTCGACGAGCCGACCGCGCGTGCGGCCAAGGCCGTCATCGGCTCTCTGGATGAGGACGGGTTCTTCGTCGGCTCGCTGGCCGAGGTCGCCGCGCTGGCCGACGTCACGCCGGAGCAGGCCGAGGCGGGGCTCAAGGCCGTACAGCTGCTCGACCCTCCGGGAGTGGCGGCGCGTGACCTGCCTGAGGCGCTATGCCTGCAGATGGAGTCGCTCGGCATCGAGGAGCCGGTGCTCATGCGCATCGTGCGCGAGCACCTCGACGACGTAGCGGCGAACCACTACCGCAAGGTCGCTCGCGCGCTCCACATCGACGAGGGCGAGGTCCGCCGGCTCGTCGAGGTGCTGCGCGGCCTGAACCCGCGTCCTGCCGGCGCGTATTCACCCGGACCTTCGCCAGGCTACATCGTGCCTGACGTGACACTGCGCCGGTTCGATGACGAGTGGCTGATCATCCCCAACAACGAGGCCCTGCCGACGCTCAAAGTGTCGCCCCGCTACCGCTCCATGCTTCGGAGCGGCTCGTCGGCCGACGATGAGACGCGGCGCTATCTCAAAGACAAGATCCGGTCGGCAGAGAGCTTCATCAAGAACGTGGACCGCCGCAAGGACACCGTCAGCCGGATCACCGAGATCATCCTCGAGGTCCAACGCGACTTCTTCGAGGACGGGAAGGGTCCTTTGCGCCCGCTGCGGCTCGAAGACGTCGCGGTCGAGATCGGCGTGCACCTGTCGACCGTGTCCCGCGGTGTCACCGGCAAGTACATGGCGACCCCGTATGGGCTGTTCGAGCTCAAGCACTTTTTCAGTGGCGGCTACCGGACGGCGCAGGGCATGGATGTGGCGGCGACGACCATCAAGCAGCGCCTTCGCGATCTCGTCCGCGAGGAGGATCCCGCCAAACCGTTGTCGGATCAGAAGCTCGCCGAGGTCCTCTCGGATGAAGGCGTCACGGTCGCACGACGCACCGTGGCCAAGTACCGTGAGGAACTCGGCATCGAGCCGAGCTGGGCGCGGCGCAGGAGATGACGCCGGAGCGCATCAGTCTGCCGACGCCCCCGAGGACCCGGGCACGCCCGTCGGACGGCGAGAACCGCGCAGCCGAGGCCCGCTCGGTGGCGATCATCGTGGTTATGCTGCTCGCCATCACGGGCCTGCATCTCTTCACGCCGACGAGCATCGCGAACCTGCCGATGCACCTGCTCTACCGTCGGCTGTACTTCGTGCCCATCGTCTATGCGGCCTGGACTTTCGGTCGCAAGGGCGGCGTCATCACCGCTGCCGCTGCGGCGATCCCCTTCGCCATCCACGCGCAGCTGTCCCTCAACCGGCCGCTGGGGCTGGGCTTCGACAACTGGCTCGAACTCGCTTCGTACTTCGCGGTGGGCCTGCTGTTCGGCTGGGTGCGCGATATCGAAGAGGAACGCGCGCGCGACTTGCAGCAGGTCTCCTCCCAACTCGAGGAGGCGTACCGCAAGCTCGAGGAGCGCGCCATCCAGCTGATCAACGTGCAGGACTACACTTCGTCGATCCTGCGCTCGATCACGTCCGGCGTCATCACGGTCGGACCCGACGGCTCCGTCGCGACCGCCAACCCTGCCGCCGAGCGGATGCTCGCGATCTCGGAGTTCGAGATGGTGCCCCGATCGATCGGGGCGCTGTTCGTTGACGACGGCGGCCTGTCCGGCGACGTTGCGAAGGTGCTCTCGGGGCGCGTGCCGCTCGTGCTGCGCGAGGCCACATTGCAGGCCATTTCCGGGCGCACCGTGCACGTGCAGGTCTCCACGTCGCGCATGCGCGCTGTCGGCGGCACCATCCTGGGCGCCGTTGTCACGATAGAGGACGTGTCAGAGATCCGCGCGCTTACCGAACAGCTCATCCGAGCCGACCGGCTTGCCGCCATGGGTGAGCTGACGGCGGGTGTGGCCCATGAGGTCCGGAACCCGCTCGGGGTCATCAGGGCCAGCGTGCAGCTGCTTGAAGACGCGCAGTGCGACCCCAAGCGCATCCACGACGCGGCAGAGGTCATCAAGCAGGAGATCGACCGGCTCGACAAGGTCATCAAGGCGCTGCTGGACTTCGGGCGACCCAGCAAGCCGACGCTGGTGGCCGCCGACGTCAATGGCGTGCTGGAAGACGTCGAGCTGTTCACCCGGCGCTTCGCCACGCAGGCCAACGTCGACATCGAGGCCTCGTACTCACCCGATGTGCCACCGGTACTCGGCGATCCGGACCAGCTCAAGCAGGTGTTCTTGAACTTGGTCACCAACGCCGTGCAGGCGATGGATGAGACCGGCGGCACGATCTCCTTGTCGACCCGCGCAGCCGGCGACTACGTCGTGATCACGGTTTCGGACACCGGACCGGGTATACCTGAGGGAGACCTGTCGAAGGTGTTCGATCCATTCTTCACGCGCAGGGCCGAAGGGACGGGCCTCGGCCTGACGATCGTGCACCGCATCATCGACGAGCACGACGGACATATCGAGGTCGAAAGCCGTCCGGGAGGAACGACCTTCACCGTGACGCTTCCGGCCGTTTCGGACTACTGAGCACGAAAGGGACTCCATGGCTAAGCGCATCCTCATCGCTGATGACGAGAAGAACATGAGGTGGGTCCTCGGGCAGGCGCTCGAGTCCGAGGGCTATGAGGTCGCGCAGGCGGCCGACGGCAAGGAGGCCCTCTCGGCCATTGCCGAGCAGGAGCCGGACGTACTCGTGCTCGACCATCGGATGCCCGAGCCCGACGGCATGGAGGTCATGCGGCGGGTGCGTGGAAAGGGGCTCAAGTTCCCGATCATCATGCTCACCGCGCACGGCAACGTCGCGCAGGCGGTCGAGGCGATGAAGGCGGGGGCGAGCGAGTACCTGACAAAGCCGTTCGATCTGGAGGAGCTCAAGCTCTCGATCGAGAAGGCGCTCCAGTACCGCGACCTCGCCGCGGAGGTCGAGCGGCTGCGCGAGGAGATCGACAAGGAGTACGACGTCGAGGGGATCGTCGCCTCGGACGGCCGCATGCTCGACATTCTCGAGACCGTGCGCAAGGTCGCGCCGACCAGTGCGACGGTCGTGATCTACGGCGAGTCCGGGACGGGCAAGGAGCTTATCGCCCGTGCCATCCACAACCTGTCTGATCGTGCGACCAAGCCGTTCGTCTCGGTCAGTGCGGGAGCGTTGCCCGAGACGCTGCTTGAAAGCGAGCTGTTCGGCTACGAGAAGGGCGCCTTCACCGGCGCCATGACCCCCAAGCCGGGCCGATTCGAGATGGCCAACGGGGGCACGTTGTTCCTCGACGAGATCGGTGACATCTCGGCTGCGACTCAGGTCAAGTTGCTGCGCGTCTTGCAGGAGCGGCGGTTCGAGCGCTTGGGCGGCACGCGGTCCATCGAGGTGGACGTTCGCATCGTGGCTGCCACGAACCGGGACCTCCAGCAGCTCATTGCAGACGGTGATTTCCGGGAGGACCTGTTCTACCGTCTCAACGTGGTACCGGTCACCTTGCCGCCGCTCAGGCAGCGCGCGAGCGACATCCCGCTGCTGGTGGCGCACTTCCTGGAGAAGTACAAGGCCGGCGGCAAGACCTTCTCGGCCGATGCCATGGAGGCGCTGGTCAACTACCAGTGGCCGGGCAACATCCGTGAGCTGGAGAACACGGTGGAGCGGCTGGTCATCCTGACGCACTCCGAGGAGATCGGGCTCGATGATCTGCCGGCCGAGGTCAGAGCCGGGATCGGTGCAGTGGACCGCGGAGCCGCGTGCTACGTGTTGCCCGAAGACGGAGTCAACCTCGAGGAGGTCGAGCTCGACCTCGTGCGTCAGGCGCTCGATCGGACGGGCGGCAGTGCACCCAAAGCGGCCAAGCTGCTGGGGCTGACCGCCAAGACACTCGAGGCGAGGATGCAGCGGCTCGGACTCTAGACCTGCCGGTGGCACAGCGCTTGCACTTCGCGGTGTGCGCATGTCAGCCACCGATCGCGGGCAGGTGTTCGGGTTGGATCGCAGTGCCATCATCCGCATAGCGCTTGCCGCCCTTGCCGGCGCGGCGGCCGCTTCGATGGTGCTCGCGCTGCTTGTCGTGGTGAACGCGGGTGACGGGTTCGCGCGCTGCACCGCCACGACAGGTGCGGGCTGGCTCGTTCCACTGATCGCGGTCGCCGCGATCGCCGGAGCTGCTCGGATTCTGCTTACAGGTCCGCGCGCATCGCACCCGGCCGAGGCCTATCAGCGCGTCGTCGCCTGCCCCACCTGCGCCGGTGAGGTGCGGGGAGACTGGCGCCTGTGTCCGCACTGCGGCGAGCGCCTCGAGCAGTCGGCCTGTCCGTCGACCTGTCCTGCCGAGTAGGCCTGCCGCGCGTCGTCACGCGTTCTGTGCGCTTCGTCGCGTTGGCATATGTCTCGCACGGGTATCCTCCGTGTCGACCACCCACCCAGACGATGCGGAGGAACCCTCATGGCCTCGGTCACTACGACACTCGCGACCTCGGGACTTCACTGTAGTTCGTGCTCGATGCTGGTCGACATGACAGTCGGGGAGCTGGAGGGCATCGAGTCGGTCAAGACCGACCACGCGACCGGGAAGACCGTCGTCGTCTTCGACGATGCAGTGACGAGTATCGATGCCGTCATCGAAGCGATCCGGTCGGTCGGCTACGAGGCCGAGCCCGCCTGATGCCCACCCCGTCCGGCAGAAGCGGGTCCTCACCAGGCGTCGCAACCTACCTGCTCGTGGCACTTGCTGCCGCCGGACTCGTGTTCGCCGGCTTCGGCCTCTACGTCTCCCTGGGTCAGCCGAACGCGTCTGAGCCGGAGCCAGGCGTCGCGGACGCCCTGATCTCTGCGCCGATCGGAGTGGAGACGTCGCCTGTGCTCAGTGCCTCAGGTTCAGCGCGGATCATCGGCGATCTGCAGGTGCTCGACGTCGACGCCTCTACCGGACATCTCGTGCCGGATCACATTCGGCTGAGGGCCGGTCGGCCGGCCGAGATCCGCTTCAGCCAAGGGTCGGGCCAAGCCGCGATGGTGGTCTTTCGCGCGCTGGGGATCTCCGTAGACCTGTCGACGCATGCCGCGACAGTGAGGCTCCCTGCTCTCGAACAGGGGACCTATACGTTGATCGGCGCTGATGGCCGCCCGGTGGGGCTGATGGTCGCGCAGTAGGAGGACACCCCCGGTTGACGCACTATACCCCTAGGGGTATTATGGGCTGCGCAAACCCTCGAGCGAAAGACAGTGCCACATGACTCAGCAGGTCGGTTTCGTAGCTGCGTTCGTCGCAGGAATGGTCTCGTTCCTGTCCCCGTGCGTCCTGCCACTTCTCCCGGTCTACGTGTCGTTCATGACCGGTGTGTCCGTCTCTGAGCTCAAGTCGGGCGAGTCGAGCGCGCGAGCGATCCTGGGTCCCGTGCTGCTGTTCGTGGCGGGCTTCACGGTCGTCTTCGTCGCGATGGGCGCGAGCGCATCGGTGCTAGGCGAGCTCCTGAACCAGAACAAAGATCTCATCACGCGGGTCACGGGCGTGGTTCTGATGGTCTTCGGCGTCGTGCTGATCGAGCCGGTGCCAATGATGTGGCTCCACCGGGGCGGCGTCGATGCCTCCGTTTTCCGGAAGTTCGGCTCCTGGGCCGCACTGCTCTTGGGCATGGCGTTTCCCTTGGCGATGGGGCCGTGCGCAGGGCCGGTGTACGGTGCCATCATCACGATGGCCATCCAGCAGGCCAGCGTGCAGTCCGGCGCCCTGCTGCTCCTCGTGTTCTCGCTCGGCCTCGCGCTGCCGTTCGTGCTCACCAGTCTCTTGCTGCACCGACTTTCGGGTGTGCTGCGGTTCTTCATGGAGCACGCAAGGCTCATCAACCGCATCGCGGGAGGCGTGCTCGTCGTGATGGGCTTCATGATGACCTTCGGGTACATGGACGACTTCATTAAGGTGCTCGAGGGCGTCCTGCCGCAGATCACTGCCTGATCCTGGCCGTGGCCCCGCTATCTCGCCGCGCGACGGTGCGTTAGGATTGAAGCCTGCGCCGGTTGCCTGAGCAGATGCGGGGGAGGCCATGCCGCTAGCGCCATCGACCACGAACGGCTTGGCGACGCGCATCGTCCGTGCGACGCTGATCATCGGCACAGCCACGGTGGTTGCGGCAGGCGCCGTCGCCTTGTGGAGCACCTCTCGTTTGTCCGCCGAGAAGGCTCAAGGGCGCGACCTCGTTGCCATCCAGGTCGTCGAGGATCGCATCGAGAGCCGGCTGCGGATCGCATCCGACAGCGTCGAGGAGGTCGCCCTCGTCGCCGCCAGCTCCACCGATGAGGCGCTGCGCAGATCCGTCGAGACACTGGACGACAGTCCGGGCGCCGGCGTCTCCGGACTGTTCGTCACGGATGCATCCGGCCGCGTTCTGGCCGCGAGCACCGGATCCGTCGAGCCCATGAGTGAGTCCCCCGCCTTCGAGGCCGCGCTCGACGGGTCGAACCTCTACGTCGCCGAGACCTCTGCGCAAGAGCACATGCCGGAAGTCTGGATGATGCGGACAGCGCTCGACGCCGACCGTCGGCTGAAGATCGTGCTGGCGCGACTCGATCCCGAGATACTTCAGACCGTGGTCACACAGGCCTCGTCTGCGCTCGAGGGGGCGACCGTCGCCATCCTGGAGCAGAACCGCGCGCTGGTCGCGTTCGGACCGCACGCGGATACGGACCTGTCCACCGCGCAGTGGATTCCCGGCGAGCCGGGTGCGGGTACTCTGAGGGCCGTCTCGCGAGCCGGGGTGCCGCTGTTCGGTCACTACGACCAAGTGCAAGGATTCCTCGGCGCGGACTGGCGCATCGTGGTCATGGAGCCCGCGGCTCGAGCCACAGCAGACACCTTGAGAGCAGTCCTGCCCTCGGTGGGCGTGCTCCTCCTCGGCGGACTGGTGGCCGTCACGGTGGCTTGGGGCCTGTCGGCGCGCATCGTACGACCGTTGCGGGAGCTGGAGAGAGCGGCTCGATCAGCGGCTGCTGGCTCGTACGTGAAGCCGATCGCAGCCGACGACCGCGACGACGAGATCGCACGGGTGGCGGAGGCCTTCAACGCGGTAGCGCTACGCCTGAACGCGCTGCACGACCTGTCTCAGCTCCTTGCGAGCGCGTCGCAGCTCGACCAGGTTCTGGACGGCATCCTGTCGGCGATGGGGCACATCATCGGCCCCGGGTCGTCGGCCATCTACCTGGTCGGTTCGAGTGGCGCCGAGCTCGAGCCCGTGCGTTGCCGCGGCGGGTCGCTGAGCCACGCTCGGTCGCTTCCCGTATCGGCCGGCGGATGGTTGACTCAGGCACTCGAGCACGAGGACCCCCTGGTCTTCCAGGCACCGGACGGCATCGCCGATGAGCTGCCCGGCGCCACCGGCGGGACGGGCGGCGTCTTGGTCGCTCCACTGATCGCCGGTTCCGAACGGCTGGGTGCTGTGGTCGTGCTTCTCGGCGACCGGACCGAGCTGACGGAAGCAGAGCGCGAGATGGTCCGCACGTTCTCGGCACAGGCGGCGGTGGCGGTGCAGAACTCGCGCCTGTTCGAAGAGGAGAGCGAACAGCGACGCACCGCCGAAGCGCTGCGCTCGGTGGCAGACGCCCTCGTGCGGCCGACCGGGCTGGAAGAGGCGCTTGCCGAAGTAGAGCAGATCGTCGCCGAACTCTTCGGTGCGACACGGGTGCGCATCGCGATGGTCGACCGTGTGGCGCTCGGCATGTCGCCGGCGCCCGACGATTCGGACGACGGGTCCGTCCTCGGTACGGGGCTGCAAGCGTTGTCGGCAACGACTGGTTCCGGACCTGCCAAGGTGTTGCATGGATTGGTACCGGAGATAGATGAGCTTCTCGATGCACACGGCGCGACTGAGCTCATCGTCGTACCCATCGCACTCGAGAGTGACCACGGCGCGGTGCTGGAGATCCTGATGCCGCGGGTCAGCGATGACGGTGACACCCTTGATACCGTCAGGGCCCTGGCTGATGAGATCGCACTCGCTCTGGACAACGCCTACTTCTACGAACGGGCCGTGGCGCGAGCGGCGAACCTGGAGACCATGTTCCGGATCAGTCAGGTAGTCGGTTCCTCGCTGCAGATCAACGTGGTGCTGAACCGGGTCCTCGACGTCGTTCAGAAGATTCTGGAGGCCGATGCAGTCGCACTGCTCATGTTCGATCCGCGCAAGGCGACGCTTACGACCGAGATGGCGCGCGGTCACGTCCCGTCGAGTCTGCTTCATCTCGAGATCGCGCCCGGCGAGGACCTTCCGGGGCACGTGTTCCAGACCGGCGAGCCGGCTACCGTGCATGACCTGCACGCGGGCATGCAGGGCCTCGCCGGTGCCGTTGCCAGCAAGGAGCTGCGTTCGCTGATAGCGGTGCCCCTGCTCGCACGCAGCAGGTCGATCGGTGTGCTGATGGTGTTCTCAGTCCAGCCGGGTGCGTTCAGCGCCGAGGACATGGGCGTGTTGCAGACCTTCGCCGCCCAGGCCGCTCTTGCCCTCGACACGGCGCGCCTGTACGGCAGGGAGCATGAGGTCGCCAGCGTGCTGCAGCGCTCCATCATCCCGGGCGCGTTGCCGCGGTTCGAAGAGCTCGAGGCCGGGAGCGTGTACAATCCCGCAGGCGGTGACGCCGAGATCGGTGGCGACTACTACGACATCTTCCGTGCGCCGACGGGTGAGATCTGGCTGGCGATTGCCGACGTGTGCGGCAAGGGCGTCAGGGCGGCGACCAAGACCTCGATGATCAAGTATTCGGTACGGGCGTTGGTGGCGGCTGGCCTCGACCCGGCGTCGGTGCTTGGCGAGGTCAACCGCATGACCGCCGAGGCCGGCGATCCGAGTGACATCGTCACGTTGTGGGCCGGTTACTACGATCCGGTTGCTGGGATCATCGAGTGGGCGAACGGCGGCCACCCGCCCGCACTGGTGTTGCGCACCGACGGCTCCATCGAGCAGCTGGGTCCGACGGGTCCGCTTCTCGGGGCGATGCCCGCAGTCGGCTACGAGTCCGCTCGCACGGCGTTTATCGCCGGTGACACGGTGTTGCTCTACACGGATGGAGTCACCGAGGCGCGGCAGGGGAATACGTTCTTTGGTGAGCAGCGTGTCAGCCAGGTCTTGGCCCAGGGTGGCACGCCCGACGTGATTGCACGTCGCCTGCTTGCCGAGGTGAGCGGATTCGTGTCCGCTGAGTTGAGAGACGACGTTGCGATACTCGTCGTCACGGCCACAGATGCAGTTGATGAACGTTCTAAGGAAGAGGCCTGATGGCGCTTGTACCGTTTGAAGTGAAGAATGAGATTGGGCCGCGTGCGTGCGTCGTTCGCGTCGGCGGCGACATCGATATGGCGGTCGTGCCCGAGCTTCGCGAAGCACTGGACGCGGCGTTGACCGGCGGGTGCGGCAACATCGTGCTCGACCTGACGGACGTGACGTACGCGGACAGCTCGGCGCTGGGGCTCTTGGTGTGGCTCGACCATCGGTTGCGCCCGGTTGACGGCAGGCTGGTGCTCGCAGGCGCGAACGTCGATGTCGCCCGCATCCTCGAGCTCTCCGGTCTCGCGTCTGTCGCGCAGTCCGTGATGGTCTCGCCAAACGTCACGGAGGCGCTCGAAGGACTCGACCTGCCTGCGGCGGCAACCGAGGCGTTGTGGGAGCGCCGTCTCGACGTCGCCGCCGACCTCAACGATCTCGGGCGCGTTCGCGAGGAGGTCGCAGGCATGCTTGAGCCGCTGAGCTTCCCTGAATCCTCACTGTTCGACATCAAGGTCGCACTGGGGGAAGCGCTGGCCAATGCCGTGCGTCACGGCTCTCCCAACGACGGACAACCGATGATCAGTGTCGGAGTGAGCGCCTACAGTGACCGGGTCGTGATCGAGGTCGGGGATAGTGGGGGCGGCTTCGATGGCACGCCCCGCGAAAGCGATGACCTCTACGCGCCGAACGGCCGCGGCATCATGTTCATGCGCAAGCTCACCGACCGGGTCGAGTTCGATCGTTCGGACCTGGGTGGAACGCTCGTCCGGCTCACCAAGCACCGGGCGGGTGGGCGCTAGATGCCCCAGAAGCGGTCCGGCAAGAAGCGCGTACTCGTCTTCTCGGCTTCATTCGGTGGAGGACATCGGTCCGCCGCGGAGGCGCTCGTCCGGTACTACCGCGCACACTATCCCGACACCGTCGAGGTCCGCGTGGTGGACTTCTTCGAGGAGTTCTTGCCCGGGGTCAACGTGCTGGCCAAGTTCGCGTATCAGCAGTCGGTGCAGTTCTTCCCGGCGCTCTACGGCACGTTCTTCGAGGTCTCGAACCAGCTGCCGACGAACCCCGTCGTCCACGAGCTGCGGATCATGGGCTTCCAGCGGGCCAGCGACTACATCGACAAGTTCCGGCCTGACGCCGTCATCTCGACGTTCCCCGTCGCCGGCGGTGTGGTCTCCGACATCAAGACCGAACGCCCCCTGGTCGCGGCAACCGTCATCACCGACTACGGTGTGCACCGGACCTGGCTGCATCCATCGACCGACCTGTACTTCTGCGCGTGCAAGGAGGTCCGCGAGGACCTCGTAGTCCGCGGGATCCCTTGGGACCGCGTCGTTGTCTCCGGCATCCCCGTGCACGAGAAGTTCAGCGAGCCGCTCGAGCGCGCGGAGTGCAGGAAGCAGCTGGGGCTCGCGGACCGGTTCACGGTGCTGCTCACCAGCGCTGCGGGTCTCACCAGCGACCTGCGTGACATCGCCGCCGAGCTCGCGGCGGCCGGCGTGCAGGTCGCTGCCGCCACCGGGCACAACACCCGACTGAAGAGACGCCTCGAGACACTTGCCAAGAAGACCGACCTGGTGGCTGTTTTCGGGCACACTCCCAACATGCACATCATGATGCGGGCGGCTGACGCTCTGGTGGGCAAGTCCGGGGGGTTGACGGTGTCGGAGGCGCTCGCCATGGGGCTCCCGCTCATCATCTACAATCCGGTTCCAGGGCAGGAGATCTACAACGTCGACTTCCTTGTGAACTCCGGAGCCGGACTCCTGTCCCGAGACGAGGACGACGTGGTGGAGAAGGTGCGTTTCCTGTCGACGCACCCCGAGAGACTGCAGCAGATGGCCGGCAACGCCGCCAACCTCGGCAAGCCTGCTGGTGCGCAGACGATCTGCGAGCGCGTGCTTGCAGCGATCGGATAGGGGAGAGTACGGATGGACTTCTTCGATGTCGTAGCCGCCCGCCACTCGTTTCGCGACTTCGCGGATCGCTCCGTGGAGCGAGAAGTACTTGAGCGCGCCATAGCGGCCGCAGTCGCCGCCCCCTCGGCGATGAACTCCCAGCCGTGGCGCTTCCACGTGTGCACGGGCGCCACCCGCCAGCGTGTGGGCGAGATCGTCGCGCAGGCCACCTCGTATCTCGCCGAGTACATGGACGTCCTTGGTCCCGACCGTTACGAGGACGCGGTCCGCTGGTACTCGTCCCTCGGCGACGCCCCCGTGCTCGTCGTGGTCTCCGCGCCGGTTCCGAATGTTCCGGCAGAGGCCCTCAACATCTACCTGTCCGTGGGCGCGGCCATCGAGAACATGCTGCTCGCACTGACTGCTCAGGGGTTGGGCACCTGCAACATCACCTTCGCGACCTATGTCAAGGACGAGCTGGGTGCGGCGGTGGGTATCCCTGAGGGTCGTGAGGTGGTGGCCATCGTCGCGGTGGGCTATCCCAGCGACGTGCCGCCCTCAGCGCCTGTGCACGAGACCGACGTGACGGATTGGCTCGGATAGTGACATCGGTGCAGGCGGTCTTCTTCGACGTCGGCAACACGCTGCTGTACCCCTATCCGAGCGTGTCCACGGTCGTGCGCGAGGTTCTGCTCGATGAGGGTCACGTCCACGAGCTGCCCGAGATCGACGTGCTCATGCCGGTCGTCGACGAGTTCTACGAGGACCGCTACCGCGAAGACGACACCTTCTGGCGCAGCGAGGAGGAGACGAGCGCGGTATGGGTCGGCATGTATTCGCTGCTGTGCCGCAAACTCGGCATCGACGCCGATGCCGAGCGCATCGCCCGGCGGGTCTACGACGAGTTCGGCGATCCGTCGCGGTGGCGCGCGTACGACGACGTCGCGCCTGCTTTCAGGCGGTTGCGCGACCATGGCGTGCGAATCGGCCTCATCAGCAACTGGGACCGCCGCCTGTCCGGGATCTTCGACGGGCTGGGACTCTCGGAGCTGCTCGACACCGTCGTCTCCTCGGCTGACGTGGGCCTGCACAAGCCCGACCCCCGCATCTTCGAGCTGGCGTGTGCTCGTCTCGGCGTCGAACCGACCCGATGCGCACATGTGGGAGACCATCACTACGCGGACATCCTCGGTGCGCAAAGCGTCGGGATGACCGCCGTGCTCATCGACCGGCACGACGCGCCACATCCCGGCACTGAGCCGTTCGTACGGACGCTCGACGAGCTGTTCGTAGCATTGGGGATCGGGGTGGACGCATGAGGACCGCGGGACGCTGGCTTCTGTTCGTTGCGACGGTGATCGCGGCGCTCGCCCTGGCCGTTGGTGCCTACCAGCTGGCATCGACGTCATGGGACGCCGTGGTCGAGTACCGGTCGCCGTTCGTAGAGCGCGCCGTGCCTGCCGCGGCCGCGCCCGGGAGCTCGGTCGCGTCGCGGACGGTGTTCGTGATCATCGACGGGTTGCGGCTCGACGCCTCCCGGCAGATGGGTACGCTCCAGAACCTGCGCGCGTACGGCGTGGACGCCACGCTCACCGCGCCTCAGCCCTCACTGAGTTACCCCAACTGGACCACGCTGGTCTCTGGCGCCGCCCCCGAGGTCTCCGGTGTGGTGACCAACTGGCACGAGGGCGCCGCTCCCGCCGAGACGCTCTTCGACACGGCGCAGCGAGCGGGCGTCAAGACGCTGTTCGTCGGCCCCGAGGACTTCGACACGCTCTACGGGGTCTCCGAGAAGGCCGATATGACCTTCATGCGCCCATGGTCGGGCGAGTACCTGACCGCGACCTACGTCGATGAAGTGCTCAAGCTCGCGGCAGCCGAGCAGCCGCGGCTCATCGTCGTCCACCTTCCGGACATCGATGAGGCAGGCCATGCACACGGTGGGGCGTCGCCTGAGTACGCCGAGGCCGTGGCCAAGGTCGACGCGGACCTCAACCGTCTCGTCGAGGGCCTTCAGGACGGCGACACAGCGTTCGTGGTCGCCGCCGATCACGGCCACATCGACACGGGCGGACACGGCGGTTGGGAGTCCGATGTCGTCCAGGTCCCTGGCGTGTTCTCAGGGGCCGGAGTCGCCGCGATCGGCCGCATCGAGGCCCGCCAGGAGGATGTCGCTTCCTCGGTGTCGCTGCTCGCCGGCCTACCGGTGCCCAGGCACTCGCTCGGCACCCCGCTCGCCGCGACCGCTGCCACCGCATCGCCTCAGGCGCGCCAGGCTGCGAGTGCCCAGGCCGACGAGATGGCGCGTCAGTATGCCATCGAACTCGGCGAGGATCTGCCCGCGGAAGAGCAGCGCTACCTCGCCGATCTCGCGAACGCGGCCGAGCCCGACCCGGTGACCCTCGTGACCGCCGCGCGCGACTACCGACTGGACTGGGATCGCTCCCAGCGACTCACCGGTATCGGGACCACGCTGGTCCTCGCGGCGCTGCTGACGCTGCTGTTCATCGCGGTCGCCGCGTGGCGCCCGTTCGTGGCGGCCGGGGCAGGGACCGTCGCTTACTACGCGGTCTACAACCTGCTGTTCTTCGTCGTACACGGCTATGCGTGGTCGCTGTCGGCGTTCAACTCCGAGGACCTCATCGGCGCATGGATGAACGGCCGGATGATCGAGGCGGCCGTCGCGGGCCTGGTCGGGGTCGCCGTGGCGGGGCTGGTCTACCCGCTGCTGAGGAGTGCTCCCAAGGGGCCGCGCGGTACGTACCTCGCTGGCTGGCTGACGCTCGGACCACTCGTCGCACTCGTGGCCCAGCTGACGCTTGCGGTGCAGGCCGGCATCTACCTGTGGGCCTGGGGCCTGTATCCCACGTGGCGCATGCCCGATCTGATGTGGGCCTTCAAGTACGACCTCGACCTCGTGCAGATGACCGCTCTGGGCGCAGCCGTGCTCCTCGCACCGCTCGTTTCGTACCTCGTCGGGCGGTATCATCCTATGACCCGCGCACCGCGCACAGACTCGGCGGCGGCTGACCAGGCGTGATCGTGTGTTCCCAGGTGCCGCAAGCGGCGCCGTGTGCATCCCGGAGGCTGATGTGGCACTGAAGGACCTGCGTGAGTACATCGCGCTGATCGAGAAGCAGGGGCAGCTCAAGAGGATCGCTGCCCCGGTCGATCCCGACCTGGAGATCTGCGAGATCACCGACCGTGTCAGCAAGCAGGTCGGGCCCGCGCTGATCTTCGAGGCGCCCACGAATCGCGAGAGCGGCGAGCGCTACCGTATCCCGGTCGCGATCAACCTCATGGGCAGCTACGACCGGATGGCGTGGGCGCTTGGCGTCGACGCGCAGACCGGCACCTGGAAGGACCTCGACGCGGTCGCCAGGCGCGTCACCGACAAGCTGCCGCTCGACATGCCTGCGTCGATGAAGGGCAAGCTCGACGTGCTGATGGGCCTGAAGGATCTGGCGGGCGCCGGACCCAAGGAGGTCCGCAACGCTCCGTGCCAGGAGGTCGTCTACCGCGGCGACGACGTCGATCTGGGCATGCTGCCCGTCCTCACCACGTGGCCCGAGGATGGCGGCCCATTCATCACGCTGCCGCTGGTCATCACTCAGAACCTCAAAGGCAAGCACAACATCGGCATGTACCGCATGCAGGTCTTCGACAAGAACACGACCGGCATGCACATCCATGAGCACCACGACGGCGCAGCGAACATGCGCGAGTGGTTCGAGGCCGGACACGACCGGTTCCCGATCTCAGTCGCGCTGGGTGCCGACCCGGTCACGATCTTCTCGGCGACGGCGCCTGCGCCTCCGATGATCGAGGAGTACCTGTTCTCCGGCATACTGCGCGGCGAGCCGGTCGAGGTCGTCAAGTCGGTCACCAACGACATCATGGTGCCGGCGCACGCCGAGATCGTCATCGAGGGCTACGTGACCCGTGACGAGACGCGCTGGGAGGGTCCGTTCGGGGACCACACCGGCTACTACTCGCTCGCCGACTACTTCCCGGTCTTCCACGTCGAGGCGATCACCATGCGCCGCGATGCGATCTACCCGACCACCATCGTCGGCCAGCCGCCGATGGAGGACTGCTATATGGGCAAGGCGACCGAGCGAATCTTCTTCCCGGCGCTCAAGGCCATCGTTCCCGAGCTCGTCGACTACGACCTGCCGCTCGAGGGCGTCTTCCACAACTGCGCAATCTTCCAGATCAAGAAAGAGTATGCCGGCCAGGCGTTCAAGGTCATGAATGCCGCGTGGTCGGTCGGGCAGATGATGTTCACCAAGTACGTCATCGTCGTCGACGAGGACGTGGACTGCCACGACTACTCGCAGGTCGCGTGGCGCTGCTTCAACAACGTCGACCCCAGCCGAGACATCCTCATCAGCAAGGGGCCGCTGGACCGCCTCGACCACGCGTCGAACTTCCAAAGCTTCGGCTACAAGATGGGCATCGACGCCACCAAGCCGCTGCCCAACGAGGGCCACGAGCGCGACTGGCCGGATGCCATGGTCATGTCGCCCGAGGTCAAAGCCCGCGTCGACGCCATGTGGAACGAGCTGGGCCTGTGAGCGAGGCGGCCGCCGCACGAAACCCCGTCGCCGAGAAGATCGGGCTGCTGCTCGAGCTCGTGAAGTTCGAGCACTCGATCTTCGCGCTGCCGTACGCCTACATCGGTGCGCTGTACGGCGCCGCGTTGGTCTGGGTTCGTTGGGCCGCCTCCAGCGCCGGCCCACCGGCTGTGGCACCGAATGAGTGGGTCACCCCCTCAGGCTGGCCCACGTGGTCCTCGCTCGTGTGGATCACCGTGGTCATGGTGGGCGCTCGCGCGTTCGCGTTCGTCGTCAACCGGGCGGCCGACAAGGAGATCGACGCGCGCAACCCACGCACGGCCGGGCGCGCGGTGCCGGCCGGCCTCATCAAGGCATGGGAGCTGTGGCTGTTCTCGGCGGTGATGCTCGCGGCCTACCTGTTCGGTGTGTGGCAGCTCGCGCCCATCACGCACCTGCTGTGGCCGATCCCGCTCGCGGCGTTCGTCATCTACCCCTACACCAAGCGCTTCACCCCGCTGTGCCACTACTGGTTGGGGCTGTGCCTCGGTCTGGCGCCGGTCGGTGGTTGGGTCGCCGTCGGAGGTCCGATCGGGGACCCGGCGCCGTGGGTGATCGGTGCCGCCGTGCTCGTGTGGACCGCCGGGTTCGACATCATCTACGCCACGCAAGACGTCGAGTGCGACGTGCGCGACGGTGTGCACTCGATGCCAGCGGACTTCGGGGTCCGGGCCGCACTCGTACAGACGCGTGTGGCCCACGTGCTCACCATCGTGCTGCTGGTCGCGGGTGGCTGGCTCGCTGGCGCCGGCTGGCCGTGGTATGCGGGAGTGGTGGTCGCGGCGGCTCTTCTCGGCTATGAGAACGCCATCGTGCGCGCTGACGACCTCTCGCGGGTCAACGCCGCGTTCTTCACCGTCAACGGGGTCATCGCGGTGGTCGTGGGTATTGGAGCCGTCGTAGACCGTCTGGTCGCGTAGGGGAGGTCGCTGATGGCACGCATCGCTGTGATCATGACGGGCGCATCGGGTTCGGCGTACGGGATGCGCCTGGCCGAGCAGCTCGTGACGCTCGGGCACGAGGTCGTGTTCTGTGCGACCGACGCAGGCCGGGAGGTCTGTGCCTACGAGCTCGGCTTTGCCCTGCCCGCAGGGGACTCTGAGGCGGCCGCAGAGGCGCTCGCGGCGTTTCTGGAGCTGCCCGGCGCCCAGCGCCTGCGCGTGGCGCGCTCCGACGACCTGTTCGACGGCATCGCCTCGGGCTCGCACCCGCTCGACGCGGTGATCGTGGCCCCGGCTTCGATGGGCTTCTGCGCGAGCGTGGCGGCCGGCCTGGCCTCCGACCTGCCCGAGCGCGCCGCCGACGTCGCCCTCAAGGAGCGGCGCCCGCTCGTCGTGGTGCCGCGCGAGACGCCGCTGTCGCTCGTGCACCTGCGCAACCTCACCGCGCTCACCGAGGCCGGCGCCATCGTGGTGCCCGCGATGCCCGCCTTCTACACCAAGCCGACGACCATCGACGATCTGGTGAACTTCGTCGTCGGGAAGGTACTGGACGTGCTCGGTATCGAGCATGACCTGTTCGAGAGATGGGGAGAGTGACCGTGGCCGACAAGCCCGAGCTCGACGAGAGCGCAAAGCCCGCCGAGGAGCACAACTTCGACACCCCTCCGTCGCGTACTCCGTGGCGCCCGCAGGAGGCCACGGAGGTGCAGCATTCCTTCGGCATCAAGATCGTTGCCTGGACACGCTTCATCGCCGTCGTGCCCGTGCTCGGGCTGCTGCTCGGGTCGATCACACTGATCATCTCGGCATCGATCAAGACCGCGACCACGATCATCAACGGGGTCACCGGACACTACGGCTCCAAAGACCTGCTGGTCTCGTTCATCGAGGTCGCCGACATCTTCTTGCTCGGCATCGTGCTCTACATCATCTCGCTGGGCATCTTCGAGCTGTTCGTCGACGATCGGCTGCCGCTCCCCAAGTGGCTCGAGTTCCACCACCTCAACGACCTCGAGCACAAGCTCATCGGCGTCGTCGCAGTCGTATTGACCGTCTACTTCCTGGGCCAGGTCATCAAGACGCCGACCGGCGAGGCGATGAATCTGTTGTGGCTGGGCCTGGGCATCGGCACGGTACTCGCCTCGGTCGGCTTCTTCATGTGGGCCGCCGCGAAGTCCGAGAAGCACTGATCGACGTCATCATTCCGTTGCCGTCGTTCGTATTGACCGACATTCGCGTGGGCGCGCACACTTGTGCGTACAGAGGGGCGAATCGAATACACACACCACAGTCGTAGCATCACATCGCAGCAGGAGGAGCAGTCATGACCCTCGCACAGGCGCGTAAGCGCTATCCCCACGTACCCGCCGAGATCGTCAAATGGGCCGTCGAGAACATCCGCGACCCCCGCGACCTCGAGCGCGGCCTCAACCGCCTCGAGCAGGCCAAGCGAGTCCAGATCAAGTACGCGTCGTAGAGGCGCGATTCCCGCGAAACAGAACGGCCGGCCCGGATTCATCCGGACCGGCCGTTTCGCTTTCATGGAGGCGACGCCCGGATTCGAACCGGGGATAAGGGCTTTGCAGGCCCCTGCCTTGCCACTTGGCCACGTCGCCGTTTGTGGCGCCGATAGCGCCGTATCAAGCAACGAAGGCCGGTCCCTTTGTGTGGCCCTTTGGACCCTGAGGACCGACCTTCGATCAGGTGCGATGGAGCGGACGACCGGATTCGAACCGGCGACCCCAACCTTGGCAAGGTTGTGCTCTACCAACTGAGCCACGTCCGCGCGCAACGGCTAGTCTAGCGATGTGTCTGGGGGCGCGCAAGAACTAATTTGCACCGTCGCGCCGCCGCTCGCCAGATTGGGGTCTTGGCACGGCGCGTGTAACTGCTAGACTATCCTTCGCTGCTCTGAGGAGCGGCATTGATAACACGGACGGGCGCTTAGCTCAGGGGGAGAGCACTTCCTTGACGCGGAAGGGGTCAGAGGTTCAAATCCTCTAGCGCCCACCATCCGAACTCACGAACGGCTCCGGCGCAGCAGCGTCGGAGCCGTTCTTGCTTCTCGCGCTGCACCATCCCGGTGATGACATCGTGAGGGTTGGGGAGTAACGGGACATGTTCACTCACGCAGTCGCTACCGCCGCGCAGTTCACTCATCCCTACCTCGGCTTGCGCCGAGCCGCACAGGGCGTCAGTGCCGTGGTCGCCGGCTTCGTCGTGGTGAACGAGGAAGGCTGGATCGTCACGTCGGCCCATCTGGTCGACGAGATCGCGGCGCGCGAGGCCGACATCGCGGCGGCAGTCGAGGTGGGCGCCGACCCGGCAGCGGTTGCGCACACGGAGGTGTGGGCCATCCCCGGTTTCGCCCAGACGCGGCCTCGCGTGACGCAGGCGTACGTGAACCGCGCCGCCGACATCGCCATCGCCCGCCTCGAGCCCTACGAACCGACGGCCGCCGCCTACGCGGTGCCTCTCCTGCGCGACACCGCGGCTGAACCCATCGAGCAAGGGGAGTCGGTGTGTCGTCTCGGCTTCCCGTTCCACGGGATCGCAGCCGGGTTCGATGAAGCCCGCGGCGAGTTCGAGGTCCCGTCCGGCAACTTCCCGGTGCCGCGCTTCGCCCTCGACGGCATCGTGAGCCGCTTCAACCGCAGGACGGCGCCCGACGGCACCGTCGCCGTGTTCATCGAGACGTCCACCCCGGGACTGCGCGGGCAAAGCGGCGGGCCGCTGCTCGATCGCGAGGGCCGTATCTGCGGGATTCAGTCGCACACCTCGCACCTGGACCTCGGGTTCGACGCCGCCTATACGGCCCCGGACGGCAGCCAGGTGGTGGAGCGCCAGTTCCTCAACGTCGGTGCCGCATCGCACGTCGATGAGGTCCGCGCGTTGCTGGACGTCAACGGCGTCGCCTACACGCTGGGCTGAGCCGTGAGAAGCAGCGCTACTCGGTGACCTCTGCGCGCGCCTGCGGGTCGAGCGGGTTGGTCCGAACCGCCAGCGAGAACAGGTACGGGTAGTTGGCCTGCAGGTGGCTCAGGTACGCCAGGTACATCGCCCCGAGCAGTCCGTAGGCGCGCTTGACGTCTATGGCGATGTGCCGGGCGTCCGTGTCGGACAAAGCACCCAGGTCCGAGCGGGCCTCGAGCTCCTCGGCCAAGTGGGTCACCGCCCATAGCAGGTCGGTGAACTGCTCGTGCTCGAGCAGGCTTTGGTTGCCGAGAAGCCCCAGCAGGTAGTCCTTCTGATTGCTCAGCTGCTCGCGCAGCGCCGTCAGGTCGCAGGCGGACAGGTCGACCCGCGGTTCATGGGTGCGAAACGCGCTGCTCGCCCGTGCGTAGTCCTCCGGCTTCCACGCCATCGACGGCACGAGGTCATCGCGCACCTCGGGCAGCGCGGTGTCGGCCGTGGCGATGCGCCCGAGCAGCTTCGTGCCCGTGTGCGAGAAGAACGCGCCCACGATCATGTTCAGCTTCTGGCGCATCTCGTCCTTCTCGCGCTTCTGCGCGACCCGGTCGATGAACATCGTGACGAGCAGGACCTGGAGGAACAGGAACGCGACGTCGCCGATGAGGAAGCGCCACATCTCGTTGTGGAAATCGGGGCGGGGAAATAGCCACCACCTGATGCCATAGAAGCTGACGGTGAGCAGGACGAGGGCTCCCGCGAGCTGGATCTGCCACTTCTGGACCTTCATCGCCGCCTTGACTCCTCGCCCCAACGGGTACATAGCCCGCAAAGCATAACCCGCGATGCCGCGATTGAGGCAGAAAGGACACGCCGAGATGAACGAGAAGATGCTACGGGCGCTGGCCCTGATCCTATCGGCCCTGATGCTCGTCGCGATGGTGGGCTGTACGCCCGCCGCCGAGGAACCCCAGGGTGCGGAGCCACCGGCCGCCGAGCAGCCCACCGGAGAGGAGCCCGCCGAGGGCACCGATGCCGGCGGTTCGACCGCTCAGGGCGAGGCGCTCGTGCAGTCGAAGTGCTCGATGTGTCACACGCTGGACCGCGTCAACTCCGTGAAGTATGACGAGGCGAAGTGGACCGAGACAGTCGAACGCATGGTGCAGAACGGCGCGGTGCTCACAGCCGAGGAGAAGACTGAGATCATCGCCTATCTGACTGCGCGAGACGCGCAGTAGCGACCAGCCCGAGAAACGACCGGACCCGTCCGCCTCAAGGCGGGCGGGTTCTTCTATACTGGGCGAGTCTTGACCCGTGACCGTGACGTTTCCCCGGAGGACCGATGGACCTGGCTGCCCTGTTCACACCCGAGAACATCGCCGCGCTGCTCACGCTGTCGCTCATGGAGATCGTTCTCGGCATCGACAACCTCGTCTTCGTCGCGATCCTCACCGAGCGCCTCCCCAAGGAGAAGCAGAAGCTCGCACGGCAGGTCGGACTGGCCGGCGCGCTGGTCATGCGCATCATCCTGCTGTTGTCCGTGTCGTGGCTCGTCACACTCACGCAGCCCCTGTTCACGATCGAGGCCATCAAGATCGAGGGCGAGCCCGTTGTGATCACGTGGCAGACGCTGATCATGGTCTCCGGCGGCCTGTTCCTCATCTGGAAGGCGGTCTCGGAGATCTACCACAAGGTCGAGCTGCACGACGAGGGGGTCCGCCACGCCGACGAGGCCCCCAAAGCCAAGTACAGCTTCACCAGCGTCATCGCCAACATCATGCTGATGGACATCGTCTTCTCGCTGGACTCGGTTCTGACGGCGGTCGCGATGGCCAACGAGATCACGGTCATGATCGCCGCAGTCGTGCTCGCCATGATCGTGATGATCGCCTTCGCTGACCCCATCGCGAACTTCATCAACAGCTACGCGTCACTCAAGATCCTGGCGCTCGCGTTCCTGCTCATGATCGGTACGCTGCTCGTCGCTGAGGCGTTCCACGTGGAGGTGCCGAAGGGCTTCGTCTACTTCGCGATGTTCTTCTCGCTGGGCGTGGAGCTCGTTCAGATCCGCTACGAGGCCAACCTCAAGAAGCGTCGCGCACAGGCCGAGGCGGCCTAGCAGGCGTCCACGTCGTACGCGGAGCCGGGGGGTACGATCATCGTGATCGCTCCCGGCAGGCATCGCGCGGTGAACGGGGTGTACGCGTCGAGCGCCTCGCCGTCGTACTGCATTCGCAGCGCAGGGGTCGCCCGGACTTCGATCTCGGCCGCTGAGTAGACGTCGATCCCCGGCGTCGACGTGGCCTGGCCCCCGAACAGGTCGCCGATCGCAGTGAGCACCGCCGGGATGAGCCCGGCCACGTGCTTCGTGCGAACCACGGCGACCTCAAGTTTGCCGTCACACGGGCTGAATCCCTTGGCGAGCGGGAGGTCGAACTGGATACGGCCGAAGTTGACGAGCAACACGGCGATGCCGTCGGTCGTGACCCGCTCGCCGTCGAGCACGAGCTCGAACTGAGCCGCGGTCGGGGTCAGGTTCGTCACCGCCGCCGCGAGGTAGGCCCCGGCGCCAAGCGTCGTCTTGAGCGGCTGCGCGCCCTCGATGATCGAGGCGTCGTATCCCGCGCCGGCAACGATCGCGAAGCCCGATGTCGTCGGTTCATCGCCCGTGAGCGTGATCTCGCCGAGGTCGAAGGCGACCGGCACGCCGTGCCGTGCCACCTCGGCGAGGGCGGGGGCGTCGTGCGGCAAACCCAGGTTGAGGGCCAGTAGGTTGGCGGTTCCGGCGGGATACACGAGCAGCGGGACGTCGCTGCCGCGCAGGGCGTACGCAATCGCCGAAGCCGTGCCGTCGCCCCCTGCGGCGACCACCCGGTCGAAGCGGGAGGCATCGGCCACGAGGTCCTCCAAGCGGGTTGCGGCCCCAGCGAAGCGCATGACGATCTCAGTGCCGTCGTCACCCAGCTCTCGGATGAAGTCGTACAGCCCGGCGTCACCGCCGCCGGATCGCGCGTTCACGATCACGAGAACCTTCACGCGTACGCAGTCCTTTCGACGGTGCCGACCTCGTCAGACGCGGGCCGCTGCTCTACCCTGCAATCAGAGGATTCCCCAGCGTAGACGCCGTGGGACTGACCGGGAGGCACAAAGCATTGTACGTCGACACACCTGAAGCGCTGCGCGCGCTCGTCGATCGGTTCCGGCAGGCGCCCCTCGTGGGCATCGACACCGAGTTCATGCGCGAACGGACCTACTTCGCGAAGTTGTGCCTCGTGCAGGTCTCGACCGCCGAGGAGTCCGCGATCATCGACCCGCTCGCCGTGACCGACCTCTCGCCGCTGTGCGAGCTGCTGACCGACCGCAACGTGCTCAAGGTCCTGCACGCGGGCACGCAGGATCTCGAGATCTTCTATCGCATCTGCGAGGAGTCCACGGCACCCGTCTTCGACACGCAGGTCGCGGCCACGCTCGCTGGTTTTCCGCAGCAGGTCGGTTACGGCGCACTGGTGCACGAGCTCCTCGGCGTCAAGCTCGACAAGGGCGACACCTACACCGACTGGGGCAAACGACCGCTTTCGGCCACGCAGGTCGAGTACGCCCTGAACGACGTCCGCTATCTGCCGGAGGTCCACCGGCTGCTCACCGAGCGCCTGGACGACGGGAACCGGCTCGCGTGGCTCGCTGACGACTTCTCTGATCTCGAGGCCGAGGAGACCTATCGGCTCGATGAGACATCCCTGTGGCGCCGCGTGAAGCGCGTGAGCTCGCTCAACCGCCGCCAGCTCGCCATCGCTCGCGAGGTCACCGCATGGCGCGAGCGCGAGGCGATGCGGCGCGACGTGCCGAGACGCTGGGTGTTGGGCGACGAGAGCATCGTCGAGGTCGCCCGGCGCGCTCCGGCGACCGTGGACGAGGCCTATGCGATCCGCGGCGTGGGCGACAAGGTCGGTCGCGGTGCGATGAATGGGCTGCTCGCCGCCGTTCAGGCGGGCGCAGCCTGCCCTGAAGACGATCTGCCCTCGTTGCCGAAGCGCAAGCGGCCCAACGGCGACGTCGACGGGGCCGTCGACCTGATGGTGGCGCTCGTTCGGCTGAGGGCGCGGCAGAACGGCGTTGCGATGCCGCTGCTGGCGTCCCGCGACGACCTGGAGCGTCTGGCGGCTGGGGAGCGCGACAGCTCGCCGCTGCTGGAAGGCTGGCGCCGCACCATGGTGGGCAATGAGCTCGTCGAGTTGCTCGACGGCGTGATCTCGCTTTCCGTCTCCGATGGAGAACTTGTGGTTCAGCGGGACTGACGCTTGTCGGCGGCGCGCCGTTCGCTAGGCTAGGGCGAACGACTCGAGGAGGAACCCACGTATGTTCTACCTGGACCCGACGTATCTGCTGCTGCTGGCCGTCACCATCGGTCTCGGCTTCCTGACGCAGGGCTACATAAACTCGACCTACCGCAAGTGGAGCCAAGTGCCCATCAGTGCCCGCATGAACGGCGCCGATGTCGCACGGCGCATCCTCGATTCCGAGGGGCTGACCAACGTCGGCATCCAGGCGGTGCCCGGCAACCTCACCGACCACTACGACCCGCGCTCCAAGATGCTCGGGCTGTCCCAGGGTGTCGGCGGCGCTGCCTCGGTAGCGGCTGCCGGCGTGGCTGCGCACGAAGCGGGCCACGCTATCCAAGACGCACGCGGCTACGTGTGGGGCAACGTCCGCACCGCGCTTGTCCCGGTGGCCAACCTCGGCTCTCAGGCATCGTGGATCCTGATCGTTGCCGGCTTCATCTTCCAGGTCAGCGGACTGGTCTGGGCGGGCATCCTGTTCTACGCCTTCGCGGTGCTGTTCCAGATCGTGACTCTGCCGGTCGAGCTCGATGCGTCGCGCCGCGCCATGGGCGCGCTCGCGACCTCCGGGTACCTGACCGAGGAGCAGCTCGCAGGCGCCCGGCAGGTACTCACCGCCGCCGCCCTGACCTACGTGGCGGCCGCGCTCATCTCGGTGCTGAACCTCCTGTACTACATCGGGCTGGCGCGCGGACGCGACTAGCGTCTGCTCACGTCAGAGCGTGCAGGTAGAATCGACCCTGACGAAGAGGGGGGTCGGGTGGCCGAGCAACGCAACTACACCGTCAGTGAGGCGATGAACCTCGCCAAGAACGCGCTCGAGGGCGTTCGTCTCACCGTGGTCGGTGAGGTATCGGAGTTCAACGACAAGCCGGGCTACAAGGCGGCCTACTTCACGATCTGTGACGGAAGCGCCTCCATGCCATGCTTGATGTGGCGCGACGCCTACGCGGCGTCCGGAGTGGCGCTGCGCTGCGGAGCCCTCGTCCAACTCACCGGGCAGTTCTCGGCGTACGTGCCCAAGGGCCGGATGCAGTTCACGGTGCGCCGGCTCGAGCTTGCCGGTGAGGGACGCCTGCGCATGCTGGTGGCCGAGACCGCGCGCAAACTCGAGCTCGAAGGGCTCATGCGCCCCGAGCGCAAGCGTACGCTGCCCGCCTATCCGTCGAAGATCGCTGTGGTGACCTCGCCCAGAGGTAAGGCGATCCACGACGTGCTTCGGACTCTGCGGCGCCGCTACCCGCTCGCCGAGCTGCTCGTCGCCGGCGTGCAGGTCGAAGGCGACGGCGCCGTGGCGGCGATCGTGGAGGGCATGCGCGTCGCCGGCGAGGCGCGGCCCGACGTCGTGCTGCTCGTCCGGGGCGGTGGCTCCTACGAGGACCTGATGCCCTTCAACGCCGAGGAGGTCGCACGCGCCGTGGTCGCGTGTCCGGTGCCCGTCGTGACCGGCATCGGACACGAGCCGGACACCTCGATCGCCGACATGGTCTCTGACCTGCGCGCCTCCACCCCGACCGCGGCGGCAGAAGCGGTCGCGCCTTCGACCGAGGAGCTCGATGCCTCGCTGGCTCGCGAGCAGCGTCTGCTTGCCCGCGCGCTCTCGCACAGGGTGCAGGCCCTGTCGCACCGGGTCGCGAGGGTGGCCGAGCGGCCGGCGTTTCGCGACCCGACGGCGCTGTTCGCGTCAGTGGCACAGACACTCGATGTCGCCCGTGTCAGGCTCGACGGGGCGATCCCGCGCAGGCTCGAGCGTGACCATGCACGGGTCGCGCGAGCGCGCGAGCGCCTGAGTGCCGTTGGGCTCAGGCCCGTGGAGCGCCAAGAGGCCGCCGTGCAGCGCCTCTACGAGCGCTTCATGGAGACGGGGACCCGGACGATGGATGACTCCGCCTCGGCGGTGGCGCTCGCTGCCGCCCGACTGCACGACCTCTCACCGTTGGCGATCCTGGGCCGCGGTTTCGCCGTCTGCTACGAGTCGGACCGCGCCACCGTCGTGCGTTCCGTGGGGCAGGTCGCATCCGGCGACGACGTCGTGGTGCGGGTGGGCGACGGTGAAGTGGAATGTACGGTTACGTCGACGACTGCGAAGGAGCAGCGATGAGTGAAGCGGTTGTGCGCCCGGTGGACGATCTGAGCTTCGGCGAAGCCATGAACGAGCTCGAGACCATCGTGTCCGCGCTCGAGAGCGGCCAGCTCGAGCTCGAGGACAGCCTGACCCGCTACGAGCGCGGTGTGGTGCTGCTTCGGGCCTTGCAGTCGCGCATCTCCGAGGCCCAGCAGAAGGTGACGATGCTCATCGGAGAGCTTGAGGACGAGTCGGCCGAGCAGACAGGGGAGGCGTCGTGAGCGACTGCATCTTCTGCAAGATCGCCGCGGGAGAGATCCCGGCCACGCTCGTCTACGAGGACGACGCGGTGATCGCGTTCGACGACATCTCGCCGCAAGCGCCGGTACACACGCTGGTGGTCCCGCGCACTCATGGGCGCACGCTCGCCGACTTCGATGCGGGTGCGCTCGGCGCGATCTTCTCGGCCGTGCCGAGGGTGGCGCAGGTCAAGGGCGTCGCCGAGTCGGGCTACCGCGTCATCATCAACAACGGTCCTGACGCCAATCAGACCGTGCAGCACCTCCACGTCCACGTCATGGGCGGTCGCGAGATGGCGCACGGCATGGTCGCGTTCATCGAGGAGTAGTCGCCGCGTGGCATCTCGCCGAGTACCGGTCAGCTTCGAGCCCTCGGGGCTGACGGCCTGGGTCGCACCCGGGACGTCGGTCCTGTCCGCTGCGCGTTCGGTGGGCCTGCTGCTCAACGCGCCGTGTGGCGGCCGGGGGATCTGCGGCGGGTGTGCCGTCAAGGTTCTCGAGGGAGCGCTGCAGGCGCCGGGAGCGACCGAGCTCTCGGGCTTGTCGCGTGCGCCCAAGGGCGTACGACTCGCGTGTCATGCCCTCGTCGAGGGCCCCGTGCGCGTGAAGCCGTCGATCCCGGCGCAGACCGGCCCGGCACCCGCGGCACCGCTCTCAGGCTCGCTCGTCGCCGGCGTTGACCTCGGTACCACCGGAGTCGCAGCGGTGCTGATCGACCCGCGAAGCGGCGCCGAGCTCGCCCGCGCGACCGCTCCCAACGAGCAGGCCGCGTGGGGCGCAGACGTCTTGTCGCGCATCTCGGCCGCCTCGGCAGGCCATGGCGACGAGCTCGCCACCGCCGCATGGCGCTCGATCGCTGCGGCGCTCGCCGCGGCAGGCGTACCGGACGAAGGGTTGGCGCGGCTCGTGATCGCGGGCAACAGCGCCATGGTCGCCCTGGCCGCCGGGGTCGATGCGAGCTCGTTGGGAGTCGCGCCGTTCTCGGCACCGGTGATCCCGGAGGACGCGACGGATGTCGCCCGGGCATCGGGCCTGCTCGCCGAAGCCGGGAGCGCGTCGTTCGTCGGCCCGCTCGCCTCGTTCGTCGGTGGCGACACGGTCGCGGCGATCGCCGCCACGGGACTGGCCGGTGCCGACGAGCCCGTGATGCTTGTGGACCTCGGGACCAACGCCGAGGTCGCGCTGCGTGCGCGCGGTTCGGTCACCGTGACGTCTGCGCCCGCGGGCCCGGCGTTCGAGGGCGGGGGACTGCGCTGCGCGGGCCCGGCACTTCCGGGCGCCGTCACCCGTGTGCGGGTGCAGGGCAGTGAGCTCGCGCTCGAAGTGCTCGGCTCGGCGGAGCCGCTCTGGCTGGCGGGAAGCGGCGTGGTCTCGGTGATCGCCGCCCTGCGAGACGCCGGGCACATCGGCGCAGACGGGCTGATGCACGCCTCCGGACCGCTGAGTGATCGGTTCCGCACTGACGATGACGGCGTGGTCCGTATCCGATTGACCGACGGCGGCGCCGAGGCCGCAGTGGAGCTGACCCAGCTCGACGTGCGGGCGTTCCAGCTGGCGAAGGCGGCGGTGCGGGTCGCGGTCGACGGCGTTCTGAAGGCGACTCGGACCAAGCCGCGCGGTGTCACCCGCGTTGATGTGGCCGGGGCGTTCGGTGCCGCACTCGATCCCGACGATCTCGTCGAGCTTGGCGTGGTGCCCGACGAGTTCAGGGACAGGATCAACGCCGTCGGCAACGCCTCACTGGCCGGTGCGGCCGCGTTCGCGCTCGAATCGGAGGCGCAGGCGGAGACGATGTCGGCGCTCCAGGGTGCCGAGCACGTCGAGCTGGCAGCAGACGCCGGCTTCAACGATGCGCTCATGCGCGCCACGGAACTCAAGCGCTCCTGAATCGACCCCGAAACGTGCGGAAGCCCCCGCCTTCGGGCGGGGGCTTCCTCAATCCTTCCCTGCTGTTCTACCCCTGAGTCTCTTACGGGCGTTCACGGCTTGCCTGGGAGCCGCGTCGCGCGCGATGCCGGTCGCTGCGAGCCCGTGCCGGTTGCCGCTCGGATTCCCCGATGGCGGCGCTTTATGAGGGAAGGGAAACCTGTCAACGCTGAGGACTATACCCCATGAAATCCGACTCGGCAACAATTGTTACAAGCCGATTTCGCCGAATCTCCGCATTCTCCTGCTCGGCCGCTTGTCGCTTGCCGTCGCGAGCTCGCATCGTCGGCGACGCCCCGCAGTGCCAAGCACCTCGACTGCTCCCAGGTGGTCAGCGGGGCTTCTTGGCGTGGTGATGCCGTTGACCGACGCGAACGAACCGCCCACCCGTTTTGCCGCAGGTAGGCAGGGGTAGCACCAGTAGTATTGGGGGCACGCTTCCCGACGGAAGGGAAGCTGTGCAGGGGAGGGTGGCGCCGGCGACAGACGCCGGGCAAGCGCCGAATCGATCCGGTGTCTCCTGCACTGAGAACAGCGAGGAGGTCTGCGAATGACTGAGTCCATCGAGTCGTTGGCCGGGGAATCCACGGTCATCAATCCGCCGGCATGGGTGTCTGAGCGCGCCTGGATCAAGAACATGGATGAGTACAAGGCCATGTACCAGCGCTCGGTCGATGACCCTGAGGCCTTCTGGGCCGAGCAGGCCGAGGAGTACCTGTACTGGCACAAGAAGTGGGACACCGTTCTCGAGTGGGAGTTCGAGACGCCGCGTGTCGAGTGGTTCAAGGGCGGCAAGACCAACGTCGCCTACAACTGCATCGACCGCCACCTCACGACCTGGCGCCGCAACAAGGCCGCGCTGATCTGGGAGAGCGACGAGGGCCGCAGCAAGGTCTACACGTATCAGTCGCTCTACTACAAGGTCTGCAAGTTCGCCAACGTGCTCAAGAAGCACGGCATCAAGAAGGGCGACCGCGTTGCCATCTACATGCCGATGATCCCGGAGCTGCCGATCGTCATGCTCGCATGTGCGCGCATCGGCGCCATCCACTCGATCATCTTCGGCGGCTTCTCCTCGCAGTCGCTTCGCGACCGCATCCAGGACAGCGCCTGCAAGATGCTCGTCACCGCTGACGAGGGTCTGCGTGGCGGCCGCGTTGTCCCGCTCAAGGCGATGGCCGATGAGGCTCTTCGCGAGTGCCCGAGCATCGAGAGCTGCATCGTCGTGTCGCGCACCCAGAACCGTGTGGACATGGAGCCGGGCCGCGACTTCTGGTACCACGAGGAGGTTCGCGCCGCCGATGTCAGCCGTCACTGCGACATCGAGTGGGTCGATGCCGAGGATCCGCTGTTCATCCTCTACACCTCGGGTTCGACCGGCAAGCCCAAGGGTGTCGTCCACACCACCGGCGGCTACCTGCTCGGCGCCCTGATGACCACGAAGTACACGTTCGACCTGCATGACGAGGACGTGTTCTTCTGCACCGCCGACATCGGCTGGGTCACCGGCCACAGCTACGTGGTCTACGGCCCGCTCGCGCTGGGCGCCACCTCGCTCATGTTCGAGGGCGTGCCGACGTACCCCGACGCCGGCCGCTTCTGGGCCATCGTCGAGAAGCACGGCGTCAACCAGTTCTACACCGCCCCGACCGCGATCCGCGCCCTCATGAAGTCGGGCGAGGAGTGGCCGGCCAAGTACGACCTGTCGAGCCTGCGCGTGCTCGGCACGGTCGGCGAGCCGATCAACCCCGAGGCGTGGCTGTGGTACTGGAAGAACATCGGCCGCAGCGAGATTCCGATCGTCGACACCTGGTGGCAGACCGAGACCGGTTCGCACATGATCACGAACCTGCCGGGCTGCACTCCCATGAAGCCGGGCTCGGCGACCCTGCCGTTCTTCGGCATCCAGCCGGAGATCCTCAACGAGGATCACACCGTCACCCCGCAGGGCTCGGGTGGCCGCCTGTGCATCAAGTTCCCGTGGCCGTCGATGATCCGCGGTACCTGGGGTGACGCCGAGAACGCTCGCGTCAAGGAGGTCTACTTCTCGACCTTCCCCGGCAAGTACTTCACCGGTGACGGCTGCCGCCAGGACGAGGACGGCTACTACTGGCTCCTCGGCCGCGTCGACGACGTCATCAACGTGTCGGGCCACCGCATGGGCACCGCCGAGGTCGAGAGCGCACTGGTCTCGAACTCCTCGGTCGCCGAGGCCGCTGTCGTCGGCTTCCCGCACGACATCAAGGGTGAGGGCATCTACGCCTACGTCATCCTGAAGACCGGCATCGAGGCCTCCGACGACCTGCGCAAGATCCTCGTCGGCCACGTCCGCAATGAGATCGGCCCGATCGCGAGCCCCGATCACATCCACTTCGTGCCGGAGCTCCCCAAGACCCGCTCGGGCAAGATCATGCGCCGCATCCTGCGCAAGGTCGCCGCGGGCGAGCGCGATCTGGAGGCCTTTGGCGACACCTCGACGCTGGCCGATCCCTCGATCGTCCAGACCATCGTCGACACCGCGCCCGACCACTAGGAACACCGCTTCATCAGGCGCACGCGGGCCCCGCTTCCCATCACGGGTGGCGGGGCCCGTTCGATGTAACGACTATGACATCGCGCGGGGGCCTTTCAGGCCGCCATCCGTGCTAGAATCGTGCGTTGGCGCGCCCCCTTGAGGCGTGCTCGAACGACCACCCCGGAAAGGACGACGACCGCATGGCCTTCAACGACCTGTTTCTGCGTGCCGCCCGCCGTGAAGCCACTGAGCGCACCCCTGTGTGGATGATGCGCCAGGCCGGGCGCTACATGTCCGAGTACCGCGAGATCCGCGCGAAGCACGGCTTCCTCGAGATGTGCTACAACCCCGAGCTCGCCGTCGAGGTCACCATGCAGCCGGTCGACCTCATCGGCGTGGATGCGGCGATCCTGTTCTCCGACATCCTCGTCGTGTTCCCGGGCATGGGTCTCGACCTCGAGTTCAAGAGCGGCGTCGGCCCCATCATCAACAACCCGGTCCGCACGCTGTCCGACGTGAAGGCCCTCACGGTCTCGGATCCGATCGAGAACACCGGCTACGTCATGGACGCCATCAAGATCCTGCGCCGTGAGCTCGAGAACAAGGTGCCGCTGATCGGCTTCGCCGGCGCGCCCTTCACGCTCGCGAGCTACGCCATCGAGGGTCGCGGTACGCGTGATTACGAGGCCTGCAAGGCGCTGATGTGGGGCGAGCCCGAGGCCTGGGACGGTCTCATGAACAAGTTCACCGACACCGTCATCGCGTACCTGTGCGCGCAGATCGACGCGGGCGCTCAGACGGTGCAGCTGTTCGACAGCTGGGTCGGCTACGTCGCGCCGCGCGACTACGAGCGCTACGTGCTGCCGTACTCGACCCGCGTGATCGAGGAAGTCACCGCCCACGGCGAGAAGGTCGTCGACGGCGGCGTTCCGCTCATCCACTTCGCCAACGGCGCGACCTCGATGCTCGACCTGGTCCAGCGTGCCGGCGGCGACGTCATCGGCGTGGACTGGCGCCTCGACATGGCCAACGCCGTCGAGCAGATCCACCCCAGCTTCGGCATCCAGGGCAACATCGACCCCGTCGCGCTGTTCGCGCCCGACGATGAGCTCGAGAAGATGGTCGTCGAGATCCTCGAGAAGGTCGGCACGCGTCCGGGCCACATCTTCAACCTGGGCCACGGCATCCACAAGACGAGCGACCCGGAGAAGGCCAGGCAGATGATCCGCTTCGTGAAGGAGCACTCGGCCCGCATCCGCGGCGGGGCGTAGGTCACGATGAGCGAGGGTCGCACCGGCGTTCTGGTCATGGGCTTCGGCGGCCCCGACTGCCTCGAGGCGGTCGGGCCGTTCATGTGCAACCTCATGGGCCGCGAGCCCTCCGAGGAGCTCGTTTCGCGCGTGCAGCGTCGCTATCTGGCCATCGGCGGCTCGTCGCCGCTACCCGAGATCGCTTCAGCGCTCGCAGGCAAGTTGGAGAACGCGCTGGCCGGGGCCGGACATGACGTGCCCGTGGCCGTCGGCATGCGCTACTGGGACCCGTTCATCGAGGACGGCATCGCCTACCTGGTCGCCAACGGCTGCAGCCGCATCATCTTGCTGTCGCTGTCGCCGTTCGAGAGTAAGGTCGCCTCGGGGGCGTATCGCGAGTCGGTCGAGGCCGCATCGGCTGCACACCCTGAGCTCGAGTTCGTCGAGGCGCCGCTGATCTCGGAGCTCGACGAGTTCATCGCGTTCTACGCGGGCTCGACCGCGGTCGAGCTCATGGACATCGAGCCCAACGAGGGTGTCGTGCTCGCGTTCTCGGCGCACTCACTGCCCGAGAGCGATCTGACTGAGGACGACCCCTATGTCGCCGGTCTGCGCGCCACTGCCGACCGACTCGCGCTCAAGCTGGGCCTCAAGGAGGGCCACGACGGCGCGGGCGGTCTGATGTTCGAGCAGTTCCGCACCTTCGGCTCCGACGAGCCGCCGCGTGCGTGGTACCTCGTCTTCCAGAGCAAGGGTCAGCGTCCCGGTGCGTGGCTCGGTCCTGACCTCGATGAGCTGATCGAGGCGCTGGCCGATACGCCCGCCACCGGTCTGATCGTCGTGCCGATCGGGTTTGCGACCGACCACATGGAGACGCTCTACGATCTCGACATCGTCTCGGCGGGCAACGCGCTCGACCGCGACCTCATCTTCGCCCGCGCACAGGTCCCCAACGACCACGACACCATCGTGGCCGGGCTCGTGCGGGTTCTCGGCGGGATGCTGTAGTTCCAATCGATACCGCAAGGGTCCTCGTCTCCGGCTTAGGCGTCCGACCCGCCTCGCGCCGCTTGTGCGCGCGAGGTGACCGCAGGCAAGGAGCATGCGCGTGAAGCGTGTCATCATCATCGGCGGTGGAGTTGCCGGACTCGGCGCCGCCTACAAGGTCAAGCGAGCCGCTGACGAGGGCCACGACGTCGACTTCGTGCTCGTGGAGAAGAACGACCGCCTCGGCGGCATGCTCGCCACCGAGCACATCGCCGACCCCGAGACCGGCGAGCGCTTCATCGTCGATGGCGGCTCGGACGCCTTCATCACCTCCAAGCCCGGCGTGCACCGCGTCGCCAAGCTGCTCGGCATCTTCGATGACGAGGTGCGCACCTGCGAGGAGAACAAGAAGACCCTGATCGCCAAGAAGGGCAAGCTCGTCGAGCTGCCCGACGGCATCATGATGTTCGCACCCACCAAACTCGTGCCGCTGGCGACCACGTCGCTGTACTCGTGGCCGGCCAAGCTCAGGATGGCGCTCGACCTGGTGATCCCTCGCAAGGTGAAGTGGGCGCCGGGCGAGACCGCGCAGGACCACGACGAGACGCTCGAGAGCTTCGTGGTGCGCCGCATGGGCAGGGAGTCACTCGACCGGCTCGCCGAGCCGCTCGTCGGCGGCGTGCACGCCTCGGATCCCGCGCAGATGTCGCTTGCCGCGACGTTTCCCAACCTGCTCGAGATGGAGCAGGAGCATGGCTCTCTCGTACGCGGCTTCCTCGCGCAGCGCAAGCTCGTCGAGGAGCAGAAGCGCAAGCATCCGCCCAAGCCCGGCGCCAAGCGCTTCACGTTCTTCTCGAGCTTCCATGACGGCATGCAGTTCTTCACCGACGCCATCGCAGACAAGGTCGGCCGCGATCGCATCCGCACGGGGGTCGGCGTCGAGAGCGTGACCCGCGAGGCCGACGGCACCTGGCGCGTGCAGCTCACGGGCGGGGAGGTGCTCACAGGGGACGCGGTGATCGTCGCCACGCCGTCGTGGGCCGCCTCCAAGATGCTGCCCGGCGTCGAGCCGCGCGTTCGCGAGCTGCTCGACTCGATCCCGTTCTCCAGCTCGGCGACCGTGCCGATGGCGTTTCGTGCCGAGGACTGCCCGTTCGACACGAAGTTCTTCGGCATCCTGGTCCCGCTCGTGGAGAACCGCCCGCTCATGGCGGTGACGATGTCGTCGTCGAAGTGGCCGGACCGGGCACCCGAGGGCCGCGTGCTGCTGCGTGGCTTCGTGGGCGGCCCGCGCAACCAGGAGATCATGAAGAGCTCCGACGAGGAGCTCATCGAGATCGTGCGCAAGCAGCTCGTCGAGCTTCTCGGCCTCAAGGCCGACGCCAAGCCGGTGTTCGCACGGGTGTTTCGTTGGACGATGGGCATGCCGCAGTACACGATGGGCCACCTCGACCGCATGGACGAGCTCGAGGCGCTCATCGGGCAGACGCCGGGTCTGGCGCTTGCCGGCGGCAGCTACCGGGGCGTCGGCGTTCCCAACTGCCTCGAGGGCGGCGAGAAGGCCGTCAGCAAGGTGCTCGGCGAGCTGGGGATGGAGCTTGCCGAGGACAACGTGGAGGAGAAGCGCGTCTGGTAGTGCCGCAAACCGGCACTGCCTTCACACGACAGGAAGGAAGCGCGCGTGAAGAAGGTCATCGTCATCGGAGCCGGCGTCGCCGGTCTGGGAGCGGCCTACAAGGTCCGCCGAGCCGCTGAGGCCGGGCACGACGTCGAGGTCGAGCTCTACGAGCGCGACGATCGCGTGGGCGGCAAGGTCGCCAGCGAGTTCGTCGCCGACGAGTGGGACCCGGCCGCCGAGGGCGCGCGCTTCGTCGTCGACGGGGGCCCCGACTGCTTCCTCACCGAGAAGCCCGCGATCCACCGCATCGCCAAGATGCTGGGCATCTACGACGACGAGCTTCCCACCGACGAGAGCCGCAAGAAGACGCTGATCCTGTCGCGCGGGCGCCTGTTCGAGATGCCCGACGGCGTGATGATGTTCGCGCCCACCAAGTTCGTGCCGTTCGCGACCACCGGCCTGTTCTCCTGGCCTGGCAAGATCCGCATGGCGATGGACCTGTTCATCCCGCCCAAGGAGGTCGCTGAGGGCGAGTTCAACGACGAGACACTCGAGTCGTTCATCGTGCGCCGCATGGGCCGCGAGTGCCTCGACCGCCTCGCCGAGCCGCTGGTGGGCGGCGTGCACGCCTCCGACCCGGCCGTCATGTCACTCGCCGCGACCTTCCCGCGCCTGCTCGAGATGGAGCAGAAGAACGGCTCGATGATGAAGGCGTTCCTCGCCGCGCGTAAGAAGGTCGAGGAGATGAAGAAGAAGTATCCGCCCAAGCCGGGCGAGAAGCCGCGCACCTTCTTCACCAGTTTCACCGAGGGCATGAAGGAGCTTCCCGAGGCGATGGCGGCCGCGATCGGCGCCGAGCGCATCCACCTCGGCATGCCCGCCGAGAAGGTCGAGCGCACCGACGACGGTACCTACGTGGTGACCTTCGCCGACGGCTCAACCGCCACCGGCGACGCCGTGATCCTCGCGACCGAGTCCTGGGCCGCCGAGAAGCTCGTCCGCGGACTCGACGACGAGATCGCCAACAACCTCTCGGCCATCCCGACGAGCTCGTCAGCCACCGTGTCCATGGCGTTTCGCGAGGACGAGGTCGGCATCGACATGAACGCCTTCGGCGTACTGTGCCCGATGGTGGAGGACCGCCCGCTGCTCGCCGCCACCTACTCGTCGACCAAGTGGCCCGGCCGTGCCCCCGAGGGCAAGGTGCTGTTCCGTGGCTTCCTCGGCGGGCCGCACAACCAGGAGATCCTCGAGAAGAGCGACGAGGAGCTGTTCGACATCACGCTGAACCAGCTGCGCTCCATCTTGGGCATCAGCGCCTCGGCCGAGCCGCTCTTCCAGCGCATCTATCGCTGGAACGGCGGTATGCCGCAGTACACGCTGGGTCATCTCGACCGTGTCGGCCAGATCGAAGAGCGCTGCGCCGAGACACCCGGATTGGCGCTTGCCGGCGGCAGCTACCGCGGCGTGGGCCTGCCCAACTGCATCGAGAGCGGCGAGCGCGGCGTGAGCAAGGTGCTGGGCGAGTGGGGCATCGAGCTCGACGAGGACAAGGTCGAGGAGAAGCGGGCGTACTAGGGAGCGAGTGCGCGTGAGCCTGCTGACCGCGGAGACTTCAGCGCTGAGAAGTGCCTCGGGACGGGCAGCGTGATGGTGTTTCTGCCCATCGCGGCCCTGATCATGATCCTCACCCCGCTGGCGGTGAGGATCCAGTGGCCCGAGAAGCAGGGCAGAGGATACCTGAGAGTGCTGCTTCTCTACTGGGCTGCAGAGGCGACGGTCTTTGCATACATTGTGTGGAGCCAACGGGCGGCTGGATAGCCGGTTACCGCCGATGCGGCACTGAGGAGTGGTTGTGACGACCGAGTTGCTGTGGGCGTTGCTGATCGCCGGCGCCATGCTCGTTGTCACGCCGGTATTCGTCCGGTGGCACTTCCCCAAGGCGCAGCCAGCAGCGCGACGGAGGATCCTGCTCGGCTACTACGTGGGCGAAGTCCTGGTTCTCGGGTACTGGGTGGTCGCGATAACGGGCAGCCGCTGAATCCGGCGGGCACGCCGTGTCTGGGTGCAGCGCACGCCCCTAACCCGCCCCGCGGATCACCTCGAGCATCTCGGCGTGCAGCTGTGCGTTTGCAGCGCACACTGACTCGCTCGCGGTCGACCAGGCGACTCCGTCGACGTCGGTGACGCGCGCGCCGGCTTCTCGGCAGATCAGGACGCCTGCGGCCATGTCCCACGGCTTGAGCGTGTACTCCCAAAAGCCGTCCGCACGCGCGCCGGCGACGTGGCACAGGTCGAGCGCGGCCGAGCCGTCTCGGCGGATACCGTGTACGGGGTTTCGCAGGAACGCCGCTAGCACGGCGAGCTGGCGGTCGAGCGGCGCGCCCCGGTCGTACGGGAAGCCGGTGACGAGCAGCGCGTCGGAGACACGCTCGGCGCTCGTGACCGCGAGCGGCGCACCGTCGCGGGTGGCGCCACTCCCGACGGCTGCGGCGTTCATCTCGTCGAGCGCGGCGTTGTAGACCGCGCCGGCGACCGGCTGGCCGTCACGGACCAGCGCGACGGAGACCGAGTAGCACGGGTACGCGTGCAGGTACGAAGTCGTGCCGTCGAGCGGGTCGACGATCCAGACCTCGCTGTCGTCCAGCGTGCCCGGCTCGACACCCACGAGACCCGCGACCTCGGGCTCCTCGACCAGGATGCGCGCGCGGGGGTGGGCAGCCAGGATCGCGGTGGCCACGGCCACGCCAGACGCGATGTCGGCCTCGGTGACGAAGTCGGTTGCGGAGCTCTTCGACCGCACCTCGCCGGTGCCGCGCGAGCGCAGCACGTCACCGCCGGCTTTGGCAGCCGCCATCGCAATCGCCAGTGCATCGGTCACGTGAGTGCTCCTCTCGGGGATAATCTCGAAGGCGCCTGCGAGCGCCTCTGGTCGAGTGTAGCGCGAGTCGCAGCCCTCAACGTCGAAAGGACCTCCCGTGTTCAATCGCGGCCTCAACGAGCCCCTGACACCCGAGCTGATCGACGCGCTGGCCGAGCGCGCCCTGCACGGGCGCGGCATCTCGCTCACCGCGACCAGCGTCGCCGCCTCCGGGCATCCCGGCGGGTCGCTGTCGTCGATGGAGATCTACACGCTGCTGTACTCCCTGGCTCGCCTGAACCCCGCCGCGCCGCGCTGGGAGGACCGCGACCGCATCGTGGTCAGCCATGGGCACACCTCACCGGGCGTGTACGCCGCCCTCGCGCTCGCAGGCTTCTTCGACGCCGAGGGTGTCGAGGCGCACTTCCGCCAGGCCGGAAGCGTGTTCGAGGGGCACGTCGAGCGCTCGGTACCGGGCGTGGAGTGGTCCACCGGCAACCTCGGGCAGGGTCTCTCGGCGGGTGTGGGGTTCGCGCTCGGGGCGCGGCTGACGGGTGCTTCGTGGCGTACGTACGTCGCCATGAGCGACGGCGAGCAGATGAAGGGGCAGGTGGGTGAGGCACGCCGCCTCGCGGCGAAGGAGGGGCTCGGTTCGCTCACCGCCATCGTCGACCACAACCACATTCAGATCTCCGGCCACACCGAAGACGTCATGCCGGTCGACTTGGCCGCTGACTGGGCGGCGGACGGCTGGCGCGTCTACGAGTGCGATGGCCACGATCTTGCCGCGCTGCATGCGGCGATCGTCGAGGCGGATGCGGATGGCGTCCCCAGCGTGGTGCTCGCGCGCACGTGGATCGGTCAAGGCGTCTCGTTCATGCGCGACGTCGCCGAGTTCCATGGCCGTGGCCTGACCGCCGACGAGTATGCGCGCGCGATGGGTGAGCTCGGCCTCGACGCGGGCGCGCTGGCGCGGGCACGCGAGCGCCGGTCCGGCGTGTGTGCGACCGAGGCTCTCGACCACGTGACGCCGCCGGTGGCTCTTCAGTCCGGGACGCCGCGCGTCTACGCCGTGGGTGACAAAGCCGACAACCGTGGGGCATGGGGCAAGGCGCTCGTCGATCTGGCCGCGGCCAATCCTGACCTGCCCATCGGCGTGCTCGACTGCGACCTGGCCGTCTCGGTCAAGACGGACGGCTTCGCTGCTCTGCGCCCGGACGGCTTCATCCAATGCGGGGTGGGGGAGCACAACGCTGCAACCGTGAGCGGGGCACTGTCGACCGTCCCGGGCGTGCTGTCGTTCTGGAGCGATTTCGGGGCGTTCGGCGTGGATGAGGCGTACAACCAGCAGCGCCTCAACGACATCAACGGAGCTGCGCTCAAGCTCGCCGTGACCCACTGCGGGCTCGATGTAGGTGAGGACGGCAAGACGCACCAGTGCCTCGACTACATCGGCGCGTTCAGGGAGTTCTTCGACTGGAAGGTCGTCGTTCCGGCCGACCCCAACCAGACCGATCGCGCCGTGCGTTGGGCGGCCGCGGCGCGCGGCAACGTCGCCATCGCGATGGGCCGATCGAAGCTGCCGATCATCGCCGCCGAGGACGGCTCGCCGCTGTTCGAGCGCGAGTTCGTCTACGGCGAGATCGTGCGCGCGCGTGCGGGCTGCGAGGTCACGCTCATGACGACGGGCACGGTCGCTGGAGCGGCGGTGGCGGCAGCCGATGCGCTGCGCGCCGAGGGGATCTCGGTCGCGGTCGACATCGTGGCGTGCCCGCTGAGTCTCGACGAGGAGGCTATGCGGCTCGCGGCATCGACCGGACTGATCATCACCGCCGAGGACCACAACGCGAAGACCGGCCTGGGCTGCTCGGTCGCCGAATGGATCGCCGAGACGGGCGCGGCAGCACGTCTCATCCGGCTCGGGGTCACCGGCTTCCAGTCCTCGGGTGCCGCCAGCGAGCTGCTCGCGCGCGTGGGGCTCGATGCCACGGGTATCGCCGGGCAGGTCCGCGAGGCGGTCGGACGCTAGGAGTCCTGGCCCTCGAACTCGGTCTCGGGCATCGGCGCATAGGTGCGCACCGCTTCGATGATGCGGGCGTCGATGTCGCCATCTGGGTTCGGCTCGGGCACGACGCCGAGCGCTTCGAGCTCCTGGAGCGCGGCTGCGACCGCGATGGGCAGCGCATCCTCGCAGGCGGGGGAGAGCTCGAGCACGAACTCCTCGATGCGCTCGATCTGCATGCCGATGATCACCGTCTCCGGAGCGCGGTCGATCGCGTCTGCGGCCTCGAGCACGTCGACGATGCGCATGTCGTGCAGCGAGTGCATGACCTGGTTGGAGGCGAGATCCTCGGGTGAGAGGCGCATGACGGTGCCCGCCGGGTGCTCTGTGCCCTTGACCGCGTCGATGATGACGAGGTGGTCCACACCGCGCAGCAGGTCGAGGATCATGAAGCTCATCGTGCCTGCATCGACGACCTCGACGTGCTCGGGGAACACGTAGCTGCTCATCAGGATCTCGACGGCGCGCGGCCCGATACCCTCGTCGCGCATCAGCGGGTTGCCGACGCCCATCACCAGGATCTTGCCGGTCTTCTCGGTCATGCGGGTTCTCTTTCCTCGGCAGGTGGGCCGTCTGGCTTGGCGGCCTGTGGCACTCAGGTGGCCACGGTCCGGGCGACGAAGCGGGCCCCGCATCCGCGCGGGGCCCGCTGTCGCACATCACACGAAGACGCTACGACAAGGCGAGTGCCTTAGTCGCGGGTCTCCTTCCACGCGAACATGATCTTGTCGGACTCGAAGCCTCCGATGTTGGCCAGGTACACGTGGATGAAGGTGAACATGAGGATCGCCCACATGGTCCAGTAGTGCGCGATGCGGATCGGCATGGGATCCGCGCCGCCACCGGCGTTCCAGAGGTTGGCGAAGAACTCGGTGCCCGCCATGAAGAACGCCCAGTCGCTGGTGGGGCCCCACAGCGCGAAGCCGGTGTAGGCCGCGAACAGCGTCAGCGGGACGGTCATGACGTAGGCGAGCTTCTGGAGCGGGTTGTACTTGCCCGCGCCCGGCTTCTCCTTCTTGATGAAGAGGTAGTAGCCGACCGTGCCGAAGAACGCACCCTTGTTCTCAGGCTGCGGCACGAAGTTGCGGATGTCGGTGCCGATCTCGGAACCGTCGGCGTTGCGGGCGGTCTTGACCGTGAAGGCCAGGATCACGCGGACGACGAGGTTGATCAGCAGGACGAACATCCAGAAGAAGTGCGTGCCGCGGGCCACACCCATGAAGCCCGGGAAGATCGGGTAGTGGATGTAGAAGCCCGACAGGGTGAGGAACACCATCGACAGCAGGTTGATCCAGTGCGTGAGCACGAAGATGAACGGATGCTGCTCGCGGGTGTAAACGTGATGGGCCATCTACTTCACCCCCCACTTGCGGGTGTAGACGGAGCCGGTCTTGCCCGTTTTGCGTTCAATCACGTGAACGCCGCACCCGATTCAAGGATCGAAGCTGCGGGCGATACGGCCTGCCTCGATGGGGTTCTCGACGTCGATGACCGGAGTGCCGACAAGCGCCTCCTCCATCGGGCCGCGAACGCCCTTCTCGTCGCGCGGGCTGATGTCCCACGTCGACGGGGTGACGACCTGGTAGTTGGCGATGACGCCGTTCTCTACCTTCATCCAGTGGCCCACGGCGCCACGCGGCGCCTCCCACAGGCCGGCGCCGGTACCGGCGTCAGCGGTGGACTCGGTGAAGAACTTCACGTCGCCGCCCTTGAGGGCCTCAGCGAGCTCGAGGGTCCAGTCCAGCGCCCAGTCGGCGATGACCTTGGCCTCGAGGTTGCGCGCGGCCACACGGCCGAGCAGCGAGACCAGGACCTCAGGCTTGCCGGGGGCGCCGAGCGCCGCCAGCGTGGCGTCGATGATCGTCTTGACCTCGGGAACACCCTTGAGGTAGGCGATGATCATGCGGGCCAGCGGGCCGACCTCGGTTGACTTGCCGTCGTAGCGCGGAGCCTTGGCCCACGTGTACTTGTCGTCCACGTTGTAGCCGGGGAACGTCGCCGGCGGGACGGTCTTGCCCTCGGCGGGATTGAGGCCGGACGGGCCCTCGGACAGCCACGAGTGCTCGACGTACTCGAGCACCTTACCGGGGTCCGCATCCTCGACCTTGAGGCCGGTCGCGAAACCGCCGGGCAGGTAGCGGGCGTTGAGGTCCTTCTGGCCGCCCTCCTTGGCGAACATGCCCCACGCAAGGAAGTTGCCGGTACCCGCGCCGTAGGCCAGCGCGCCCTTGTAGTACGGGGCGATGGCCAGCGTGTCCGGGATCATCGTGTTGGTGATCCACTCGTTGACGCGCTTGAGGCGGTACAGGACGTCGTCGAGCTTCTCCTCGGTGGGCATCCATGCGGTGCCGCCGGGGATCGACGTCATGAAGTGCGGGAACTTGCCGCCCATGATGGCGATGACGCGCGACGCCTCGGCCTGGATCTCCAGGGCCTCGAGGTAGTGAGCGACCGCGATCAGGTGCAGCTCGGCCGGCATGTCCTTGGCGTAGGCCGGGTGGCCGAAGTGGCCGTTGGTGAAGATCGAGAAGTTCCCGGTCTTCGTGCCGTGCTCGACGAGCGCCTTGACCTTGGCCTGGACACCCTTGAAGTCGGCCGTGGAGGTACCGGCGGCCTGGGCGAGGCTGTAGGTCTTGGCGATGTCGGCCTCGAGGGCCTTGGACGGATCGACGTAGTCGAGCGCCGCCAGCGTGTAGAACCACAGCACGTGGCTGTGCAGGTTCTGCGCGGCCTCGATGATGTTGCGCACGAGGCGGGCACCATCGGGGATCTCGATGTTCAGAGCAGCCTCGGCCGACATGGTCGACGCATGGCCGTGCGAGATCGGGCACACACCGCAGATGCGCTGCGCAATGTAGTAGGCGTCAGAAGGCTTACGCCCCTTCATCACGAGCTCCATGCCGCGGTACAGGCCGCCGGAAACCCAGGCGTCGGTGATCACGCCGTCGGTGACCTCACACTCAACACGGAGGTGACCCTCGATTCGGGTCAGGGGATCGATAACTGCGCGTACCATTACTTATCGCCCCCCTTCTCCTTGTCAGCGGAGCCGCCGAGGCGGCCGGTCGCGGCCATTCCCGCCGCGTGAGCGCCAAGCGCCACGACGACAGCGCCGCCGGCGACTGCGGCAGCGGTGGCCGGGTTGAAGCCGGCGTTGTTCGGACCGGAGCCGACGCCCACCTGGCGCATGCGGCCCAGGAACGGAGCGTTCTCGTCGACCCAGTTGAAGTCGCCGCAGCCGATGCAGGGGGAGCCGGACTCGACACACCAGCTCACGCGGTCGTTCCAGCGAACGATCGGGCAGTTGGTGTAGGTCTGCGGGCCCTTGCAGCCGACCGGGTAGAGGCAGTAACCCTTGGCCTCCTCGACGCTACCGAACTGGTAGACGAACTCGCCGTTCTCGAAGTGGCCACGACGCGGGCAGTTGTCGTGGATGGTCTGGCCGAAGATGAGCTTCGGGCGACCGTAGGCATCGAGCTTGTCGAGGATCGGAGCGCCCTCGCCCAGGCCACCGAGCAGCAGGACGTCGACGACCATCGCGACGATCCACTCCGGGTTGACCGGGCAGGTGGGAAGGTTCACGACCGGAGTCTTGATGCCCTTCTTGGCGAAGTACTGCGAGACACCCGTGCACCAGTCGTCCGGATTGGACGGGATGCCCGGCTGGCCGGTGCTGGGGACCGAGCGGACCCAGCCGCCGTCCACAGCGCACGAGCCGACGGCGATGACGGCTGCGGCCTTGGGGCCGAGCTCGTCGAGCACCTTGAGGCTGGGCTCACCACGAATGATGAGGGTGTTGCCCTCGAGGCCGGTCATGACCGACCCCTCGTAGATCATGATGAACTTGCCCTCGTTGGCCTCTGCAGTCTTCTGCAGCGCCTCTTCGGCACCGTCGCCCTGGGCCATCATGACCGTCTCGATGTAGTTCATCGAGAGCAGGTCCAGGACGATCGTGGCGATGTTGGGATACGTGCTCTGTGCCGCAGACTCGGTGCAACCGGTGCACGCGCCGCCGTTGACCCAAAGAGCGGGAGCAAGCGGCTGCAGCGAGGCCTCCTCGAACGCGGCGGCGATCGTCGGGACCATGGTCTCGGACAGGCCGAGCATAGCCGCGGTCGCTCCGCAGAACTTGAGGAAGTCACGCCTGCTCACACCACGCTCAGCGAGCCTGCTGTAGAACACACTACCCTCATGCGCCATGCCATACACCTCCTTACAAGATCGGGAACAGATACCGTTACTGATGTCCACCGGGCTCGATGTCTGCCTTCAGGCGGGGCATTGCCCGGCGAAAAACCACTAAGGGCGGTCGGACCTCCTTCCGGCGAGACTCAGGATCTTTGCAGGACACGACTCAACACCGGCGCAGGGGACCTTGGTCGTCGCGCCGGTGGTGGTCACCGAAAAAAGGGTGGGGTGAAGAAGGGTGTGGCGGGAGCCCGTGTGGCCGGTGTGACATGCAAGGCGCATAACGCCGATGTCCACGAACCCGTTCCCCCTCGTCGCTTCGAGCACCGTCCCGCCCGGCGGCATACGCGACGCGGCCCACGACCCGTAGGTCGCGGCACAGGCATGGCCGCCGGCACGGCTTCACCCTCACCGATGATTCTAGCGCTAATGTCGCCTGCGTGCACACGGAACCTCCACATGATGTCGGGTTGGCGTGGCGACCCGGGTCCGGCAGGCAGGTGCGCGGGTCCCGACGGCGAAACGAACCGTGGGGCAAGGGAAAGGGAGTCGTCCGAGTGACCGGTCACAGATCTGGGCGTCTCGTGCTCGACATCAGGGGTTTTGAGCCGTCGCTACGCCGCGCGATCGTGTTTTGCGTGGTCGACAAGCTCGCCGCGCTCGGAAGTGAGGACGAACTCGTGCTCGTGTGTGACCACGAGCCGGCCGGGCTCGGCTATCAGATCGACTTGCGCAAGGAGAGCCGCGGCCTGTTCGAGTTCTCCTTTGACCGCCGCTCAGATGGCGCGTGGGTGGCCCTGCTTCGGCCGCGCCACGACCGCCTAGGGCGCAAGTCTGCCGAGTAGATCGGCGAGCTCCTCAAGGGTGCCCGCCCACGTGCTGGCCGCGGTCGCACGCACGCCCTCTCGGCGTGCGAAGAAGGTCTGCATCCCGACGTCGGCGGCTGCGAGGTCCAGCCCCGGGTCATCCCCGATCATCAAGCACTCGCTCGGCTCGACGCCGAGTGCTTGGGCCACACCGCGGAAGTAGTGCGGCGACGGCTTGCACGCCTCACTGTTGTCGTACGTCGTGACCAGGTCGAACGAGCCGGGGTCGAATCCGGCCCAGCGGATGCGCTCGAAGATGGCGGCCTCAGGAAAGATCGGGTTGGTTGCAACGGCGACGAGGAAGCCAGCTTCCCGCGCCGCGGTGACAGCCTGGGCTCCGCCCGGCATGGGACCGTAGTCCGCGCGCAGGGACGGGAACTGCTCCCGGTAGAACTCGTCGATGCCGGCAGCGATCGCCGGGTCGTCCAAGTCGATCCCCGAGAGCTCGGCGAAGGTCTCGTGGAAGACCCGGCGGTTGGTGAGCCCGGGGTGCTCGCCACACATGGCGTTGGTCGCCGCGAGTACCGAGTTGAGCGCATCGCCGGGGGCGACGGCGTGATCGGCGAGCTCGGCGAGTGCGGGCCCGAGGGCGTGGAAGTAGGCGTCGAGGAACCCGCCCAGGTCCAGGTCGAGCAGGGTCCCGTCCAAGTCGAAGAGTACAGCCTTGAGCACGTGGGTACCTTCCAAGTCGGTAGCGAGGGGATGGTAGCACGCACGCAGAGCGGGGGCCGCGAAGCGGCGCGTGCGAATCGCGACGGAGCCACATCCGAGAAACCTGAAAATGTCTTGACAGCCCACATACGGGTAGGGGTATGCTGCAGTCAGGCCCCGATACCCCTGGGGGCATACGAGGTACCACGGAGCGCGCCGCCGACGCTGGCGCGCTGCGGAGACGAAAGGATGCGACGAACAGATGTCAGCCGTCAGCGAACAGGTCGAACGCTCGCTCATCGAGATCTGCGGCGAGGACCGGGTGCGCACCAACCGCGTCGAACGCAAGATGTATTCGTTCGACATCGGTGCCATGCCGAGCCTGGTCAAGCCGTTCGTTCCCGCCGGCGTGGCGGGTGCGGTTGTGCGCCCGCGCACCGAAGAAGAGCTGGTCAAGCTGGTCAAGCTCGCCCAGCGTGAGGGCGTGGCGCTCGTTCCGCGCGGCTGGGCGACCAGCGGCTACGGCGGCGTGCTGCCGGGCAAGGGCGCGATCGTCGTCGACCTGTCGGGCTGGGGCAAGGTCCTCTCGGTCGATACCGAGGGCCTGACCGTGCGCGCCCAGGCCGGTGCGGTGTGGGAGCAGCTCGACCGCGAGATCAAGAAGCAGGGCGTGACCCTGCGGCTCTACCCCTCGAGCTACCCCAGCTCGTCTGTCGCCGGCTGGCTGGCGCAGGGCGGCTCGGGCTTCGGTAGCTACGAGTACGGCCAGTTCAAGGAGAACGTCGTCTCTGCTCGCGTCGTCCTGCCGACCGGCGAGGTCAAGGAGTTCAGCGGCGATGAGCTGCAGTCCTACGTCGCCGACGCCGAGGGCACGACCGGCTTCATCACCGAAGTCGAGTTCCGCGTCCGGCCGCTCGAGGACGAGGTGCACCGCCTCGTGGCGTTCAGCTCCGCGGCCAAGCTCGGTGCGGCCCTCTCGGCGATCTCGACGCAGAAGTTGCCGGTGTGGTCCATCACGTTCCTGAACCCGGAGTCGACGCGGCTCAAGAAGAAGCTGCCGCACCGCCACGGCCACCCCTACGAGGAGGCCCACGCTCACTACGAGCCTGAGATCCCCGAGGCCTACCTCGCCGTGATCGCCTACCCGGCGTCCCGTCGCGGCGCCATCGACGCCAACCTGGCGGGCATCATCGAGTCCCAGGGCGGCACGGAGCTCGACGCCGAGGCCGCCGAGCACGAGTGGGAGCAGCGTTTCGCGCCCATGCGCCTCAAGCGCATCGGACCGTCGATCGTCCCCACCGAGGTCATCGTCCCGCTCGCCGAGATGCCCGCCGTCCTCGGCGAGATCGACGCCAAGCTCGACCAGCCGTTCATCCTCGAGGGCATGGTGGGTCGTGGCGACAAGGTCGTGCTGCTCGGCTTCATCCCGCACGACGAGCGCTCGTTCAACTTCAACCTCGCATTCGCGCTGTCGCTGTCGGTCATCAAGATCGCCAAGGCCCACGGTGGCGCGGCGTACTCGACCGGCCTGTACTTCCGCCGAGAGGCCCCCACGGTCCTGGGCGAGACGAAGCTCGCCGCGCTGCAGTCCTACAAGCGCTCGGTCGACCCCAAAGGCATCCTGAACCCCGGCAAGGTGTACGGGGCGGGCGGCATGCTCGACCTGCTCATGGGTACCGCCGCCGTCTTCGAGCCCATCGTGCGTCCGATCGCCAACGCGGCCAAGCCGCCGGCGGGACCGGGCGATCTTAGCAAGGACGTCCGCGGCATCCCCGGTGACGTCGCGTTCATGTCGTACGCGTGTTCTCGCTGCGGCTACTGCGTCCCGACCTGCGAGCAGTACACCGGCCGCGGGTGGGAGAGCCACTCTCCGCGCGGCAAGTACGCCTACCTGCGCGAGGTCATGGCCGGTCGCGAGGAGTTCGACCGCGCCGCCGTCGACACGTTCCTCGTCTGCACCACCTGCGAGGTCTGCAACACCCGCTGCCAGCTGCAGCTGCCCATCGAGCACAACTGGATGGACATGCGCGGCAAGCTCATCAACGAGGAGAAGCGCGGTACCTTCCCGCCGTTCGAGATGATGGCCGCCTCGCTGCGCGGCGAGCGTGACATCTGGGCCGGCAAGGCCGAGAACCGCGCCGACTGGGTGCCGGCCGACGTCGCCGAGAAGCTCGAGGAGAAGGCCGACATCCTCTACTTCGCCGGCTGCACGGCGAGCTTCGTCGAGACCGACATCGCCGAGGCGTCGCTGCGCCTGCTCCAGGATGCCGGTCACACGGTCGCGTACATGGGCAAGGACGAGGCGTGCTGCGGCATCCCGATGAAGGTCGCAGGCAAGTGGGACCTGTTCGAGGAGATCTACGAGCACAACGTCGCCGAGGCCAAGAAGCGCGAGGCCAAGACCATCGTCACCTCGTGCCCCGCTTGCAGCCTCGTGTGGAAGGAGCTCTACGCCGGTATCGCCGCCAAGCGAGGCGATGAGTACGACTTCGAGATCAAGCACTACTCGGAGCTCGTGGCTCCCGCACTGGCCGACGGGACCATCGAGCTCAAGAGCGATCCGTTCGAGGGCAAGAAGGTCACCTTCCATGACTCGTGCCACATGGGTCGTGCCCAGGGCAACTACGAGCCTCCGCGAGACATGATCAAGGCCATCCCCGGCGTCGAGTACGAGGAGATGGAGCACAACCGCGAAGAGGGCATGTGCTGCGGCTCGGTGCTGACGCTGGTCGGCGAGATGCCGGTCGCGCCGGTGCTCGGCAAGCACCGCTTGCAGGAGGCCGTCGATATCGGCGCCGATACGGTCGTCGCGCTGTGCCCGTGCTGCCAGGTGCAGCTGCGCGACTCGGTCGTCAAGAACGACCTGCCGCTCAAGATCGATGACCTGTCGCGTGTCGTGGCGCAGGCCGCCGGATACGACATTCCCGAGACGACCGAGTACTCCATGTACATGTGGGGCTACTTCGAGAAGTTCATCATCCTCATGCAGCCCGAGAACATGGCCAAGTTCATGACGCGGATCTTCCCGCAGATGCTCGACGCCATGCCCGCCGGCATGAAGCCGATGATGCTGGCGATGAAGCCGGTTCCCGGTGGCCTGGCCATGATGGAGAAGATGATGCCGTTGATGTTCCCGGCGATGGCGCCCGGCATCCTCGGCAAGGTCATGCCCGACATGGTCGCCGAGGTCGAGGACTACATCGGCGAGATGCCGGCCGACATGGCCGAGCTGATGCCGGACCTGCTTCCGAAGACCATGGATGCGCTCATGCCGACGTACCTGCCGGAGCTGATCCCGCACCTCGTGCCGCTGTGGATCGACTTCCTGCGCGAGTACGGCGAGGAGCAGACCCGGGCCGCGTAGTCTCGGTCTCAGACGGACTGCCGAAAGGGCGGGTGGGCGACCACCTGCCCTTTCTTCTCACTTGAATCTGGAAAGTGTGTCTAAAGTCACACTCCACCTAGTCCGATTAACCATGCATGAACACCACACTGAACAAAGACCAGGTCCTGTCCAAGCTGGCCGCGATCCCGATGTTCTCGGATCTCGCGCCCGACAGCCTCGAGGCACTGGCCGACATGGTCCAGTACCGGCGCTACCCCAAGGGTGCGTTCATCGTGGGCCAGAACGAGGTCGGCAGTTCGATGTTCCTGCTGATCTCGGGACGGGTGAAGGTCGCCCTTGCCAACGAGGGGGCCGCCAAGGAGCTTGTGCTCAACTACCTCGAGGCTCCTGCGCACTTCGGCGAGATGGCGCTCGTCGATGCGCAGCCGCGCTCGGCCGACGTCGTCGCGGTGACCGATGTGGAGGCCTTCGCGCTCGACGCCAAGGACCTCTCGGCCGCCATCCAGCTGCAGCCCAGGCTGGCGCTGTCGCTCATCGCGACGCTTTCGCGCAGGCTGCGTCACACCATCAACCGCCTCGAGGACATGGCGTTCCACGATGCCACCCATCGCGTCATGCGCGTGGTGCTCAACGTGGCCACGGCCGGCCTCGAGACTCGGGGAGCGCCCATCATCCAGGGCATGACCCACTACGACATCGCCACGCTCGCCGGCACTTCGCGCGAGACCGCGAGCCGCGTGATCTCGAGCCTCGCCCGCGACGGGATCATCACGACGAAGGGTCGCCGGCTCACGGTCGACCTTGCGGGCCTCGCCGACAGGCTTGAACGGGACTGATCTCGCGCCGGACCGCGAGTGGCATCCAGGGACGCCGCCGAACCTGTGAAGGGGGCGGCGTTCTCGTTTGTGGCGGCGTTTCGTCGCGTGTCGGTGGGGGATACTAAGCCAGACACCAGCAGGTGAGAAGCGACCTTTGATTCGTTGGAGGAGCCCATGAAGGAGTTCACGCTCGAGGATCTGAAGATGTACGACGGCCGCGAGGGCCGGCCGGCCTACGTCGCCTACGACGGTGTCGTCTACGACGTCACCGAGAGCGCGATGTGGGGCGACGGTGACCACGAGGGCATGCACCAGGCCGGCGACGACCTGACCGCCGAGCACGGCGACGCCCCTCACGACGTCTATGTCACGGACTTCCCGGAGGTCGGCAAGCTCGTCTAGCTCGTCAGGCGATACAGAAGCACGAGGGCGCCTTGAGTCAGGGGGCGCCCTTTGTGTTTCAGGTCGAGGGCGCGGGCTCGAACAGTGCGACCGTCTCGACGTGGAACGTCTGCGGGAACAGATCGACCGGTACGGCGCGCGTCAGCGTGAGTCCTGCCTCGGCCAACCGGGCGGTGTCGCGAGCGAGCGTCGCGGGGTCGCACGAGACGTAGACGAGCGCTCGCGGGCGAGTGCGCGCGAGCTGCTCGACGACGGCCGCATGCAGCCCCGCGCGCGGCGGATCGACGAGCACGAGATCGAACCGGCCGAGCGCGCCGATCTCGCGTGCGGCGTCGCCGCCGACCACATCGGCCCACGCCGCGTTCTCCTCGAGGTTGCGCCGCAGGTCCTTGACCGCGCTGCCGGCGGCCTCGACGGCGACGACCTCACCTGCGAGCTCCGCGAGCGGCAGCGTGAAGGTCCCGGCGCCCGCGTACAGGTCGAGTACACGGTCCGAGCCGTCCGGTGCGAGCATCTCGGTCACGAGCCGCACCATCTTCTCGGCAACGGCGCTGTTGACCTGGAAGAATGACGGTGCGGATACCGCATACGTCCTGCCTTCGAGCCGCTCGCGCCAGTGCCCCTTGCCCGCGAGCACCTCGACTCCGGCGAGCTTGGCCCGGTTGCCCTCCTTGGTCATGACGCGCACGAGGCTGGTCATCTGCATGGCTTGGCCGAGCGTCTTGGCCGCCGCAGCCCGCGGGAACGGTCCGGCGCTGGTCCACAGCGCCACCTCGACGTCGCGCGTGTGGGCAGCGCACCTGATCGCGACCCGCTCGATACCCAGGTCGCTCTCGCCCGCGATGTAGCGAAGCGCGCCGCCGAGCGACGTGGGCGCCTTGGCGTGGCGCTTCGGCAGCAGCAGGCAGGAGTCCACCGCGACGACCTCGTGGCTTCCGGCCCGGTGGTAGCCCAGGCGCGGCCGCTTGTCGTTGGGGTCGAGGACCAACTCGATCTTGTTGCGGTAGCCGTACTGCTGGTCGGAGGCGACGCACTCGTCGACGAGACGCTCGGCGTCGGCGATCTTGCCGACTCGTTGCAGGGCGTCGACGAGCTCCTGGCGCTTGGCGCGCAGCTGCTCGGCGTAGTCGATGTGCTGCCACGTGCAGCCTCCACAGGCCCCGAAGTACGGGCAGGGGGCGACAACGCGGTGGGCGGAGGGCTGAAGCACCTCGGTCACGCGGGCGCGCACGAAGCGGCCCTTGTCCTCCACGATGTCGACGAGCGCGGAATCGCCGGGAACGCCGCCGCTCACGAAGGCGGTACGTCCGTCTTCTAGGTGGGCGATTGCGTCCCCGCCGTATGCTAGTCTTTCGATGTCGAGCCGGGGCACGTCAAAGCTCCCGTCGTGAGTCCGGTCACAGCAGCCCACATCGTACCCGACACGGGGGGTGGAGGGTGGCTGGTGCGACGCCGATACTCACCATGTTGGGGTGACCACATAGACGCGAGGGCTGATAGCGTCCGCACCCGGGGCGCTCACATCCGAGGAGGCACAGGTTTCCGTGGCAGACAAGAAGGTCCTCATCGTTCATGACGACGCCGTGTTCGTCGAGCAGCTCAAAGCCGGGCTTGCGCAGGCGATGCCTGCCGCCGAGGTGGCTGCAGCGATGTCGGCGCCCCGGGCGCTCGGCATGGTGGCCCAGATGACCCCCTCGGTCGTGGTCGTCTCGGCTGAGCTCGAGGGTGTCGACGGCTATGCGCTCACCCAGCAGTTCAAGGCCGACGTGCAGACCAAGGATGTGCCGGTCGTGATCGTCTCCTTGGCGCCGAGTGAGGCTTCGGCGCTTCGTGCAAGGCAGGTCGGCGCCGCTGCGCACCTGTCCGCAAGCGGGCCCATCGAGGCCGTCGTGGGCAAGGTGGCCGGGCTGTTGTCGGTCCCGCCCGCACCGGCGCAGCCCGCCGCGCCCCAGCAGTCCCCCGGGATGCCTGCGCCACCGTCCGGTGCCGTGCCGACGCCCGCTCAGGGCATCGCTGCCGCGTCAGCCCCCGCCGCTGTGCCGGCCGCTGCACCGTCGGGCGAGCCGGGTGTCGCCGAGCCCATGAGCGCCATGCCCGTCGGCGGACCTGCTCCTGCAGCTCCCGCGCCGCTGGGGTCGCCCGCGCCCGCGCCTGGGACTCCCGCTCCGGCTGCGCCTGCACCTGCACCCGCGCCCGCAGCCGCCGCACCCGCGCCCGGCGGCGCTCCGAGCGCACCGCAGCCGCTCGCAGGCTACGGTGCCCCCCAGCCAGTGACGCCCGCATCCGAGCCCGCTCCTGCGTCCGGCCCTCAGCCGGGCTACGGTGCTCCGCAGCCGGTGGGCGAGGTCAAGGTCGCCGAGGGCGGCCCCGGCATCGAGGCGCCCCACATCGACGACCTGCTGCGCCTGATGCTCGAGCGCGGCGGCTCCGACCTGCACATCACGGTGGGCAGCCCTCCGGGAATCCGCCAGCGCGGCGAACTGATGCCGGTCGAGAACATGAAGCCGCTCACCCCGCGCGACGTGCAGGAGATGATCCTCTCGCTGCTGTCCGAGGAGCAGCGCCGTCGCTTCGAGACCGAGCTTGAGCTCGACTTCGCGTACTCGATCCCCGGCGTGTCCCGATTCCGTGCGAACGTCTTCCAGCAGCGCAACTCGCTGGGTGCGGTCTTCCGTGTCATCCCGATCAAGATCCCGACCCTCGACGAGCTCGCGCTGCCCAAGGTCTGCCGGTTCCTCGCCGAGCGCCCGCGTGGCCTCGTACTCGTCACCGGCCCGACCGGTTCGGGTAAGTCGACCACGCTCGCGGCGATGATCAACCACATCAACGAGACCCGCGCGGTGCACATCATCACGCTCGAGGACCCGATCGAGTTCATGCACCGCAACAAGAAGTCCTACGTGAACCAGCGCGAGATCGGCGAGGACACCCACTCGTTCGCCGCCGCCCTCAAGCGGGTCCTGCGTCAGGACCCTGACGTCATCCTCGTCGGCGAGATGCGTGACCTCGAGACGATCTCGGCCGCGATCACCGCGGCCGAGACCGGCCACCTGGTACTCGCGACCCTGCACACAACGGGTGGTCCCGAGACCATCGACCGAATCATCGACGTGTTCCCGCCGCACCAGCAGCAGCAGGTACGCATGCAGCTCTCCAACACGCTCGAGGGTGTCTTGTCGCAGGTCTTGCTGCGCTCCACGGACGGCCGCAGCCGCGTGATGTCGATGGAGATCATGCTCGGCATCCCGGCCATCGCGAACCTCATCCGCGAGGGCAAGACGCACCAGATGGAGACGATCATCCAGGGTGGCGCACAGCTCGGTATGCAGACGCTCGACCAGCACCTGAAGAATCTGCTGCAGGCGGGGAAAGTAACCTTCGAGGAAGCCGTGGGCAAGGCCAAGAACCCCCGCGAGCTCGCCAACATGGTCGGTCGCAAGCTGTAAGCACCGTCGTCACACAGATCGCGTACACGGCGGGTCCGGCGCACGGGCCCGCCGTCTCGTTGAGAGGAGCGAAACGCGTGGATATCGCACGTGTCGCCTGGACCAGACGCCGGCAGTTCGTCGGCACAGACGAGGCCGGTCACAGCATCGTCATGGACGCCAAACCCGAGTACAACGGTGACGGGTCGGGCATCCGGCCGGTCGAGTTGGTGCTCCACGGACTGGCGGGCTGCACCGGCATGGACGTCATCTCCGTGCTCGAGAAGAAGCGCCAGGACGTGCGCGGACTCGAGATCGTCGTGCACGGCCGCCAGCGCACCGACGAGTTCCCCAAGATCTACACCGACATCGAGGTCGAGTACGTCGTCACCGGATACGGCGTGAAGCCGGAGGCCGTGGCTCGGGCGATCCAGTTGTCCGAGGAGAAGTACTGCTCGGTTAAGGGGATGTTCAGCGACCAGGTCAATGTGACCACGTCGTACCGGGTCGTCGAGGCCGAGCCGCCCACGGCGAGTGTGAGCACCGGTGACGAGTGAATCGTCGCAGCGCGACTGCGTCCTGATGCCCGTCTACAACGAGTCGGCCACGGTCGACGGGGTGCTCGACGCGGTACGCGGCTACTTCGACGGCGAGGTGGTGGTCGTCGACGACGGCTCCACCGACGACACCCCGCAGGTGCTCACGCGCCGAAGCGACGTGACCGTCGTTCACCTCGACCGCAACTGCGGCTACGGCTGTGCGCTGCGCATCGGCTTCGACGTGGCGCGCCGTATGGGCTTCGAGCGGCTCGTGACCATGGACTGCGACGGGCAGCACGAGCCGGCACACATCCCGCAGTTCCTCGGGCTTCTCGGCGATGGGGTGGATGTCGTCTCGGGCAGTAGGTACCTGCCGGCGAGCGGCGAGGTGGGACAGGCGCCTGCGGATCGGCGCGAGATCAACGCGCGTATCACCGATGAGGTCAACCGGGTCACGGGATGGTCGCTCACCGACAGCTTCTGCGGCTTCAAGGCCTACCGGGTGGCTTCACTCAGCCGCATCGAGCTCACGGAGCCGGGCTATGCGATGCCGCTCGAGCTGTGGGCGAAGGCGTGGCGCGCGGGGCTGAAGGTGATCGAGATGCCGGTCGAGCGGATCTACTGCGATCACGACAGGAGCTTCGGCGAGGGGCTCGACGACCCCGAGGCCAGGTACGCGTACTACGTGCAGGTCTGGCAGCGCGCTCTCGAGGAGGCGTAGATGGGTTCTGAGTGGATCTATGACGCGGTGTGCGTGGGAGCGCACCCCGACGACGTCGAGATCGGAATGGGCGCCACGATCGCGAAGCTGGCCCGAAGTGGTGCCAAGGTCGCCATCGTCGACCTGACCAACGGAGAGCCGACGCCGTACGGCACGCCCGAGATCAGGGCCGCCGAGTCGGCCGAGGCCGCGCGCATCCTGGGAGCGCAGCGCACGACGCTGTCGCAGCCCAACCGGTACCTCTTCGACACCGTCGAGGCCCGCACAGAGCTCGCCGAGGTGCTGCGCGAGCTCAGGCCCAAGATGCTCTTCGTGCCGTACCCGGTCGACGCCCACCCGGACCACGTGGCCGCGGCGTCGATCTGCGAGGCGGCCCGGTTCTACGGGAAGTTCACCAAGACCGGCATGGCGCACGAGCCGTACTTCGTGCCTCGCATCTTCCGCTACATGGCCGTCCACCAGCGCCTCGTCGTCGAGCCGAGCTTCATCGTCGACGTTTCCGATGCCCTGCCGGTCAAGCTCGAGGCGCTTCAGGCCTACCGCTCGCAGTTCAGCGCCAACCCGGTGAACGCGGGCATCGTCGAGATGATGGCCGAGACGGCTCGGATGTGGGGCGGGCTGGGCCGGGTGGCGGCCGGCGAGCCGTTCTTCGCGCTGGAGCCGGTCACGCTCTCGAGCCCGGCGGAGGTGCTCTAGCCCCATGGTCAGGTCGCGTCCCGCGCTTCCCGCCGGTCACGGCGAGGTCCTCACCCGCCCGGAGTTCCCGGAGTGGGCGGGTCTGCTCGCGGCCAACCGCGAGGCGATGCGGACCTGGGACTTCGAGGTCGGAGGGCGCCCGGTCACACAGATGCGTGCCGAGGCGCGTGCCGAGGTGCTGGCCAGAGCCCAGGGCTTCTCGGCGAGGCTGGGTGTGGAGGTGGCCGCGCCGGGGCCCGCCGACGCGCCGATCGTGATGACCGGACACCAGCCCGAGCTCTACCACCCGGGCGTGTGGGTGAAGGACTTCTTGCTGCAACGCATCGGCGAGCTGGCCGGTGCGACAGCGGTCGACGTGGTGGTGGATTCCGACGGGTTCGACGTGCTCGCGGTGAGCGCTCCGTGCATGACGCCGGGCGTCGCCCGCTGTCGGCAGTACCTCGCGCTGGGGGGCGACACGGCCGCGTTCGCGACCGCACCGGTGCCCGATGCTCACGCGCTCGACGACTTCTGCCGGGCCGCTGACGAGATGCTCGCCTCGTTGCCGGCACCCGCGGTCAGGAGGCACTTCGCGACCTTCTGCGGGCACCTCAAGGGTGCCGCCGGACAGGCGGACAACATCGCCGAGCTCGTCACGTTCGCGCGGCGTCGCTACGAGGCCCCGGCGGGGACCGACTACCTCGAGGTGCCGGTCACGAGCGTGGCGCGCACCCAGTCGTTCCTGCGCTTCGTCGCCGATATCTCTCTGTCGGCCGAGCGTTTCGCCGGTGCCTACAACGCTGAGCTCGCCGAGTATCGCGCGCTCACCAAGACGCGTTCGGCCGTCCAGCCGTTCCCGGACCTTGGGATGAACCAGGACGTGGTCGAACTGCCACTGTGGCATCTGGGTCCGCAGGGTCGTGCCGCGCTGTGGGCGCACGCGGTCGACGGCGGCGTGGAGCTGGTGGCCGACGGGGCCGCGATTGTGCGGCTGCCCGCCGAGCCGGTCCTGGCCGTGGAGGCGCTGCTCGCGTGTGAGGCGACGATCGCCCCCAAGGCGCTCGCACTGACGCTGTTCACGCGCATGTTCGCGTGCGACCTGTTCATCCACGGCGTGGGCGGCGGGCGCTACGACCAGGTCACCGACGGCGTCGCCCGGCGCTTCTACGGGGTCGAGCCCCCGAGGTTCGTCATGGCGTCGATGACGATGTACCTGCCGCTCGGCGCACACGTCGTGTCCGATGACGAGGTGGCCGCCGCCAAGGAGCGCCTCAACCGGCTCGAGCACAACCCGGACGCTCTCCTCGACGAGGTCGAGTTCGACTCCGCCGACGAGCGGACTCGCGCGGTGGCGCTCGCGACCGAGAAGGCGCAGCTCGTCGCGGCGATCGCGGCGCCGGATGCCGACAAGAAGGCGCTCGGGATGCGCATCCGCGAGGTCAATGCGGAGCTCGCCGACGTCCTCGCACCGCTGCGCTCGGGCTTCGAGGCCGAACTGGCCAGCCTGACGACCCAGCGCGCCGCAAGCGAGATCCTCACGGACCGGACCTACCCGTTTTGCTTCTGGGCCCCCGAAGAGGTCGCAGACAAGGTGCGGTAGGAGCCGAGGCCTCCTGTGTCGAATACCTGCGGCACGGGCGCACAGGGGCAGCCCGTGGGCGCGTTCGGCGGGTGCCGGTGCGTCCTCCTTGTTGCAGGAAGGAGCCATCCATGGCTGCACCGACCGTCGACCTCACGGCCTGCACCGCGTGCGGCACTTGCATCGATGAGTGCCCGAACGGCTGCTACGACCTGGCTTCGACCGCTGTGATGGCGCGCCCGGACGACTGCACCGAGTGCGGGATCTGCGTCGACGCGTGCCCGAGTTCCGCCCTCTCGATGGACTGAGCCGGCCGCCCGATCGAATGCGATAGCAGGGGAGTTCCATCTCGTTGCCGAGAGGCCGCGAGCGCGCTATGATTGCCCGACCTTCTGAGCAAGGTAGGCAAGGTCTTCAAGCGAAAGGAACCGCCCATGTCGCTGCCGGTCATCGATGCCAACCTGTGTACCGCGTGTGGCATCTGCATCGACGATTGCCCGCAGAGCTGCTACGACCTCGGCGACGTCGCCGAGCTCAACCGCCCGGACGACTGCACCGAGTGCGGCATCTGCGTGGACTCCTGCCCGAACGGTGCCATCACGATGGACTAGTTCGGGCGCGAGGCAACTCGCGTCATCACGAGGCCCGAGGTCGGACCCGCGAGGTCCACTCGGGCCTCGTCGCGTCTTGGGACCTGATCGGCTCCGCTCGCGACCCTCGGCCCCGCGTCAGCCCCGCGGCCCCATGCGGTCGTTCACGTAGAGCTTGGGTTCCTTGCCCTGCAGCATCCCGATGAAGCGCTTGTGGTGTGCCGCATAGACGACCGTGCCCATCACCAGCGCGAACGGCCAGTCCGGCGACCCGAGCACCAGCGCGCCGACCGGCAGCGAGATCGCGGCGGCCACTTGGCCGGCCATCATGTAGCGCGTGATGGCGATGGTCGTGAGCCCCACGACGACCACGATCACGAAGTAGCGCCAGTCGTAGGCGAGCAGCGCACCCGCGCCTGTGGCCAGCCCCTTGCCCGTGCGGGCGAAGTGCCGCTTGATCAGCGCCATCCAGAACGAGTAGTTGTGGCCGAAGACGACCCCTGCCACCGCGGCCTGCGGCACGATCATCAGCCAGCGTGTCGTCGGATCCGCGTAGCTGGCACCCAGCAGGCCCACCGGGGTGAACGCCGCCGCAAGCCCCGCGAAGCCGAGAACCCCCGACTTCACGACCGCGACCGGAATCAGCCCCTTCATGCCGTCGGCTACCATCGCCACGGCGAACCAGCCCCACGAGCCGGTCGAGCGCCGCACGTTCATGGCGCCTACGTTGCCGGTCCCATGCTGCGTCACGTCCTCGCCGGTCACGGCGCGCACGATGATGTAGGCCCACGGGATCGAGCCGATCAGATAGGCGCCGAGAAGAACGGCGAGCGACAAGGCGACGGGTGTCACGCTAGGACCTCCTGGGGACGAGGCACTCGATGGCTCCGGGCAGCATCTCGATCTCGTAGCGAGACTCCTGCAGCACCTCGCCATCGATCTGGGCGGGTATCGGGCACTCCGACTCGATCATGATCGAGTGGTGCCGGCTCATGTGGACCGGCTTCATCCTCGTGTGCTTCCCGACGATCACGAACGGTAGGCGCATCAGGGCCGCCGGAAGTGACAGGGGGTCGATCATGCACACGTCGAACAGCCCGTCGTCGGCGACGGCGTCGGGCGTGATGAAGAATCCGCCGCCGTAGGTGGGCCCTTGTGTCGCCGCGATGATGAGCGTGTCGTAGTCGGTGGCGGGCTCGCCGTCGAACGCGATCTTGAGGCGGAAGCTCGCCAGGTCGTGGAAGAGCACGTGGAGCAGTGCCGAGAGGTAGAGCCACAGTCCGGCGCGCTGGGTCGTGACCTTGAGCTCGACGGCCTTGGCGGTGACCTTCGCGTCGAGGCCGGCGGCGAAGCTGTTGTTGAAGTAGACGCCGTTGCACAGGCCGATATCGAAGCGCTTGCGCTCCCCGGAAGCGATCACCAGCGCGGCCTGGGTCAGGTCGGTCGGCACGCCGAGGGTGCGTCTCGTGTCGTTGCCCGAGCCGGTCGGGATCACGCCGAGCGTGGGCCGTGATGCCTCGTCAAGCCGCATGAGCCCGTTGAGCACCTCGTGGACCGTCCCGTCGCCTCCGGCCGCCACGACGAGCTCGTAGTCGCCGCCACGCTCCTCGGCGATGCGGGCCGCGTGGCCGATCTGCTCGGTCAAGACGGTGTCGTGCTCGACGTTGAGCAGCAGCTGCTCGAGCACCGGTACCAGCGCCGCCGTCTCGCCGTGTCGCGCAGCCGGATTGATGATCAGGAGTGTCTTGGCGGCCATGCCTCTTCCCTCGGTCTGTCGCGCACGCCATGTCGCCTGCTGACACTATCCCACGAACTCGCCGCGGGCGGGTGGGTATGGTATCGTGCGTGGCTGCTCGACACGCCCTCTTAGCTCAGTGGATAGAGCGTCTGCCTCCGGAGCAGAAGGCCGCAGGTTCGAATCCTGCAGAGGGCGCCACACTTGACGAAACGACGAGGCCGGCCACCCTGGTGGGGGACCGGCCTCGTGTCATCTCGCGTGCAGCGCTCGCGGGCTAGTGGCCCTCGGCGCGCTCCTTCTGGTACGTCTCGACGAGGCGCTTCTGAACGTCGCCGGGCACCTGCTCGTAGCCGGTTATCTCGATCGTGTACTCGCCCGTGCCGCTCGTGATCGAGCGAAGGTGCGGCGAGTAGTGCACGACCTCGGCGTAGGGGACCTGTGCGTTGATGACCTGGTAGCCGGACTCGGGCGCGCCCATTCCCAGCACGCGGCCGCGCATGGAGCTGATGTCGCCCATGACGGTACCGGCGTAGGCCTCGGGCACGGTGATCTCCATCGTGGCGATCGGCTCGAGGATGACCGGGTCGGCCTTCTCGGCGGCCGCCCTGAAGCCGATGCGCGCCGCGGTCTTGAACGCCATCTCGTTGGAGTCGACCGCGTGCATCGATCCGTCGTAGACGGCGACCTTGACGTCTTGGACCGGGTAGCCGGCGATCGCGCCGTGGGTCATCGTGTCCTGGACGCCGCGGTCCACGGCGACGATGTAGGGCTTCGAGATCTTGCCGCCCACGATCTCGTCCTTGAACTCGTAGCCCCCGCCAGGATTGGGCTCCAGGCGCAGCCAGCAGTCCGCGAACTGTCCCGAGCCGCCGGTCTGCTTCTTGTGGCGGCCCTGTGCCTCGGCCTTGCGCCGGATCGTCTCGCGGTAGGGGATGCGCAGCTCCTCGGTCTCGGCCTCGACGTGGAAGCGCTCGTGCAGGCGCGAGATCACGACGTCGACCGCCGTGTCGCCCATCGTGTAGAGCACCGACTGGTGGGTCTCCTCGTCGCGGACGAGCTTGAGCGCCGGGTCCTCATCGACGATCGACTTGAGGGCGGTGCCCAGTTTGTCCTCGTCGGCCTTGGTCTTGGCGACGATGGCGACGGGGTAGAGCGGCTCGGGGATGGGCAGCGCGTCGAACGCGACGCCGCCCTTGGCCGAGAGCGTGTCGTTGGTCTGCGTGTCGGCGAGCTTGGGCAGCACGGCGATATCGCCGGCCGGGACCGCGGTGATGTCCTCGGTCTCCTTGCCCGTCATCTTGAAGACGTGCGCGATGCGCTCCTTCTTGTCGGTGCGCGAGTTGGTCAGCTCGGAGTTGGGAGTCAGCGTCCCCGAGACGACCTTCACGAACGACAGCCGGCCGACGTAGGGGTCGGACAGCGTCTTGAAGACGTGGGCCGACACGTCGCCCTCGACCGAGAACGGCACCTCTTCGCCGTCGACCGTGTGCATGGGGCCGTGAGCGGTAGGCTCGGGGAAGAAGGTGACGATCTCGTCCATCAGGTCTTCGATGCCCTGCAGCTTCATGGCCGAGCCGACGAAGACCGGGATGACCTTGGACTGCGCGATCGCCAGTCCGAGCAGTTTCTCGAGGTCGGCCTGCGTGAGCGGCTCGCCCTCGAGGTACTTCTCCATGAGCTCGTCGTCGGCCTCGGCGGTCTTGTCGGCAAGCTGCTCGCGGGCGGCCTCGGCGGCGGCGACGAGATCGGCGGGGATCTCGTCCATGTGCTCGCCGTCGGCCTCGTGGTGGTAGGCCTTCATCCGGATGATGTCGACGACGCCGTGGAAGTCGGCCTCGGAGCCCATCGGAATCTGTACGGGCACCACGCGCTCGCCGAAGTCGGCGGTCAGCTTGGCCATGCACGCGTCGAAGTCGGCGTGTTCCTTGTCGAGACGGTTGATGAACACCGCACGGGCGATGCCCATCTCGCCGGCGATCTTCCACAGGCGGTCGGTCTGGACCTGCGGGCCGGAGACGGCGTCGACCACGAACAGGGCCATCTCGGCGGCTTCCATGCCGGCGATCGCGTCGGCGATGAAGTCGGCGTAGCCCGGCGTGTCGATCACGTTGATCTTGACGCCGTCGTGGACGACGGGGGCCAGAGCCAGGTTGATGGTGAACTTGCGCTTGATCTCCTCGGGGTCGTAATCAAGGCCTGAGTTGCCCTGGTCGACCGAACCGAGACGCTTGGTGGCGCCGGAGAGGTGCAGCATGGCCTCGGCGAGCGAGGTCTTGCCCGCTCCGCCGTGTCCGACGAGCACGACGTTGCGGACCTTGTCAGTGCTGGGTGCTCCCAAGGACATCGCCTCCTTGACGAATACGCGCCACCCCATTGTGGCGCGTCGCGTAACGCGGCAGGCGAGACACTTCCGCCCCCGCGGAACCCTCGAACTCCAGTCTACCCCTTTGCGGCCCGTGCGCGACGACCGCTTATCAGGGCGCGGGCGGGCTGGTAGAATCACCTTCGCTGTCGCGGCGCACTCAGGTGGTGCCGCACACCGTCACTCAAGGAGGTCGTCGGCTCACATGCCCCGTCGGATCCAGGCAACTGCGCTTTCGGTCATGCTCCTGCTCTCCCTCGGCTTTGCGCTCGTCGGCTGCACGCAGCCGGCTCCGCCGGCCGAGCAGACCGAGGCCGCCACGCCGCCCGCCGAGGAGCAGGCCGCACCCGGTATGGAGGAGAACGCCTTGTACACACCCAGCTACAAGCCCACGGGCGAAGAGACGGCGGTCATCAAGACCAGCCAGGGCGACATCACCGTCGTGCTCTACGGCAAGGACGCGCCGATCCACGTGGGCAACTTCGTCGAGCTGGTGAAGAAGGGCTTCTACGACAAGACCAAGTTCCACCGCTACGAGCCCGGGTTCGTCATCCAGGGCGGCGATCCGCAGACCAAGGACGCCACGCGCGAAGATGTCGCGGGCGCCGCGGGCAACCCGGCGTCGATGTTCGGCACCGGCGGGCCCGGCTACACGATCAAGGGCGAGTTCGACACCGCCACGAACCCCAACAAGCACGTCGAGGGCGCGTTGGGCATGGCTCGCTCGCAAAGCCCCGACTCCGCCGGCTCGCAGTTCTACTTCACGCTTGCGGCCACCCCGTTCCTCGACGGCAACTACACCGTCTTCGGCCGAGTGACCGAGGGCATGGATGTCGTCCAGAAGCTGCGCGCTGGTGACGAGATCATCTCGGTCACCATCAGCGGCGCCGAGTAAGGGCCGGTAACCCCCACAGTGGACGCCAGCCAGTTCCAAGAGGCCCAGCGCGCGTACGACGCCGGGGACTTCCGCGCAGCAGCCAAGGGGTTCCTCTCCGCTGCGGGGAAGGGCTCGGCCGGTAACGGTGCTGCCTACCACATGGCGGGCAACGCGCTGATGAAGCTGCGCCGCCACACCGACGCGATCACCGTGTACGGCCACGCGCTGCGTGACGACACCTACGACCGGCGCGGGACCGTGCTGGCCAACCTTGGTGCCGCGTACTCCGCGCAGGGCGACTACGTCGAGGCAATCCGCCAGTACGAGGCCGCCCTCGCCGAGCCCGACTACGACTGCCCCTCGAAGGCCTGGCAGGGTATCGCCAAGGCCTTCATGGAGCGCGGGCACGTCGACGAGGCCGCGGTCGCGTACCGCAAGGCGGCCATCGACCCCGGTAACCCCGAGCCCGGCAAGGCGCTCGTCAACCTCGGCCTGTGCTTCATGGCGCTCGGCCGGCCGGCCGACGCCGTGGAGGCCTACAAGGCCGCACTCGGCTTCGACACCTACAAGGCCCGCGGCAAGGCGCTGTCGAACCTGGGGCAGGCCTACACCGCGATGGGTGAGTACGACGAGGCGGTCAAGGCGTTCGAGAAGGCCGTCCAGCTGCACGCGCACAAGTTGTCGCCCGCGGCGCGGGAGGCCTACGAGGACGCGCGTGCCCACGCCACGCCGGGTGCGCTCGCCGATCCTGAAGAGGCCGAGCAGCCCCTGTTCGTCCCTGTGCCACAGACTCCGGCAGAGCCGCAGGCCCCTGTGCAGCCGCAGGCCCCCGCGGAGCCACAGCCCCTGGTGCCTCCAGGCACCGAGGTGCGCTACTCGACTCAGGACTCGAGTCCGTTCGCGCCCGTCTCGGCACGTCAGACGGTCGACGGGTGGGAGAGCGGGCAGATGCCCGCTGCGCTCACCGACGTTCCTCCCGGCGGCTGGGAGACCACCGAGCTCACAGCGCTCACTGGTGCCGCGGCAGGGTTCTCGGAGCCCTCAGCGTACTCCGCGCCGAGCGAAACCGACGACGCGCCGGGCACCTTCGCGCAGGCCGACCAGGCCGCGAGCGAGCTCGGCTTCGGCGACGAGTCGGCGGTCTCGGACTTCTTCAGCCGCTCCGAAGAGGATATGAAGGTCAAGGACCGCGAGATCAGGCGTCAGAAGCGGGCGGACAACCGCACCGGCCTCAAGACCGTGATCGCCGTCGGCGTGTCGGTCCTGGTACTCGCTGCCGCTCTCGGCGCCTTGTACTACTTCGGTTTCGGCTGGCCCACACAGGAGTCGACCGTCACCGGTCTGCTCGAGAACTACGCCGCGGGCCGTCCGGTCGAGACCTACTGGGTCGCGGTCCCGGACAAGGACGTGGCCAAGGAGATGGCGAAGGTGCCGCCCGTCAAGGAGTTCACGCTCGGCGGGGTGGTACGCGGGCCGAACACCTCGGCGGTGAAGCTCACCGTCACGCCCGAGCAGGGCACGCCCCTGACCTACGTCGTGACCCTCTCTCGGGAGGGTGTGGGCTGGAAGGTCAGCGGCATCGACAACGATTGGCGTTCCACAGGCGGCTCCTGAGAGGGGCCGCTTGTCGACAGTAGCAAGCACGAGGAAAGGAAACACAGCGTGGATCAGCGTACGTACGTCATGATCAAGCCGGACGCGGTGCGCCGCGGGTTCGTGGGCCGCATCGTCGCCCGTTTCGAGGACACCGGCCTCAAGATCGAGCGGATGCAGTACGGCATGGTGAGCGCCGAGGAGGCTGCCGCCAACTACGCCGAGCACGAGGGCAAGCCCTTCTACGACGGGCTCGTCTCCTACATCACCTCCGGTCCCGTCGTGAAGATGGTGCTTTCGGGCCCGGACGCCGTGAAGGTCTGCCGCAAGCTCATGGGCGTGACCAACCCGGCCGAGGCCGCGCCGGGCACGATCCGAGGTGACTTCGGCCTCACGCTCGATGAGAACGTGATCCACGGCTCGGACTCGCCTGAGTCGGCCGAGCGCGAGATCGGCATCTTCTTCGGAAGCTGACGATTTCACTCCTGGAGGTGGCCCCGGTGGGGCCGCCTCCTTTCGTAGAGGCGCGCGTTAGTACGGCCTGGGCAGCGCGCCGCCCCGGGATGCAGGAGGGAAACATGAGCGCTTACTTCATCGAAGCGCGCGATTTCGAGCCGTGGGTGGACGGTCTTCGAGAATCGATGCGCGTCATCGGTCCGGTGGCGAAGCGGAAGAAGTTCGTCTTCGCCGAGATCGAGTCCGCGTGTGACCTGAGGCTCGACTACGACGTGACGATCCTGCCGCCGAAGAAGGTCTTCTTCCCGCCGAAGCAGCAGATCCTCGCCTTCGACGCGAACTCGGTCAGCGACTGTATCGACCCGGTCCCGACCGTCCTTCTCGGCGTGCACTTCTACGACGTGAAGGGCCTCGACATGACCGACTTCCTGCTCAGGGAGCGGTTCGAGGATTGGAACTACCTCGCGCAGCGCGAGGCGACGACGATCATCGCCTCCAACGTGCAAGCGATCGGCCCGCGTGCGTTCTGGGGCTCGGTCGGCACCGAGATGGTGCCGCGCGGCCACGACGCGTTCCTGACGCGCGTGTGCGACGGCTACGTGCTCGAGACGCTCAGCGACAAGGGCGAGGCGCTCGCCGGGCTCGAGAAGTTCCGTGCGGCGACCGAGGCCGAGATCGCCGAGGCCGAGAAGGTCAACGCCGAGGTCATGGACAAGTGCTCCGAGCTGATGCCTTACTCGAGCCGCGAGATCGCGACGCGCGTGCGCGAGTCGTTCAGCAACGAGGAGCTGTGGGACGACCTCGCGATGGACTGTTTCAGCTGCGGGTCGTGCAACATCGTGTGCCCCACGTGCTACTGCTTCGACGTTCGCGACTCCTGGAACATCGACCAGACCACCGGCCAGCGCACCCGCTACTGGGACGCGTGCCTGACCCGCGAGTTCGCCGCAGTGACCATGGCCGGCGGCCAGAAGGAGAACTTCCGCGAGCACCACGCCTCGCGCTTCCGTCACCGCTTCATGCGCAAGGCCGCCTACCTGCACGACAAGCTGGGCGGGCCGGCATGCACCGGCTGCGGGCGCTGCTCGGCGGCGTGCACGGCCAACATCGCCGACCCGGTCAGGGTCATCAACACGATCATGGGGGTGGAGCAGTGAGCGCCGAGAACACCGCGCACGACAACCTCTTCCTTCCGCGTGAGGCCCGGATCATCCGCACGTCTCGGCCGACCCCGTCGGAGAAGCACTTCACGCTGCAGCTCGCGGACCGCTCGGTGCTCGACTTCGTGCCGGGCCAGATCCTCGAGGTCGGCGTGATGGGTTACGGCGAGAGTCCCATCGGACTCGCCAGCTCGCCGACGCGCACGGACAGCTTCGACATCGTGGTGCGCACCGTGGGCCGCGTCACCACCGCGATCAACTCCAAGGAGGTCGGCGACTCGCTGTGGATCCGCGGGCCGCTGGGCCACGGCTTCGACCTCGACGAGCTGCGCGGCCACGACGTGCTCATCGTCGCCGGCGGCATCGGGCTGTGCCCGACGCGCAGCCTGATCCAGTACATCGAGGACCGTCCCGAGGAGTTCGGCCGGTTCACGCTGTTCTACGGCGCGCGCGACCCGCTGCAGCTGCTGTTCACCGAGGACCGCGTCGAGTGGCGCCGGTCCAGCAAGGTGGACTACTACGAGACCGTCGACCGCGCCGACGCCACCTGGACCGGCAACGTGGGCGTCATCCCGACGCTGTTCCACAAGACGCAGCACATCGACCCCGACACGCGCGTCGTGATCTGCGGGCCTCCCATCATGTTCAAGTACGTGCTCATCGAGCTCGACAAGCTCGGTATCCCGCGCGAGAACATCTTCGTGGACCTCGAGCGCCGGATGAAGTGTGGCGTGGGCAAGTGCGGCCACTGCCAGATCAACGACAAGTACTGCTGCATCGACGGCCCCGTCTTCACGTTCGCGAAGATCTGGGAACTCGAGGAGGCGATATAGATGGCGAAGCCCAAGGTCGCGTTCTTCGACTTCGCAAGCTGTGAGGGGTGCCAGATCGAGTTCACCAACTACGGTGACGAGGCGATCCTCGAGCTGCTCAACCACGTCGACATCGTCGAGTTCCGCGAGGCGATGACCGAGACGACGTCGGATCCGATCGACATCGCGTTCGTCGAGGGCAGTTTCACCCGCGAGTCCGACCGCGTGCGCCTGCAGCTCATCCGCTCGCGCGCCCGCACGGTCATCGCGTACGGCGCGTGCGCCTGCACCGGCGGCATCAACGCGCTCAAGAACCACCAGGACGACTTCGCCGAGGAGGTCTACGGCGAGGCGGCCCACATGCCGCACCTGCGTAGCGGTACCGCACGCCCGATCTCGGCGGCCATCAAGGTCGACTACGAGGTGCGCGGCTGCCCCATGAGCAAGGAGGAGCTGCTGCTCGTCATCTCCAACGCTCTGCACGGCACCGAGTACGTCGTCCCGAACTTCCCGGTGTGCGCCCAGTGCAAGCGCCGCGAGACGGTCTGCCGCTACGACGAGGGCGATCACTGCATGGGCCAGGTCGCGCGTGCCGGCTGCGGCGCGCCGTGCCCGGCCGACGGCATCCCGTGCGAGGCGTGCCGCGGTTTCGTCGACGAGGCCAACCTCGGTGCGCTCGAGAAGGTGCTCGTCGAGCGGGCCGGTTTCAACCAGCGCCGCGCGGTCGCGAAGTCACGCATGTTCACGGCGAATCTGAGGAGCTAGCAGATGGGCCAGACGATACAGTTCGACGTTCACCACCTCACGCGGGTGGAAGGCCACGGCAACATCGTGGTCAACGTCACCGACGGACGCATAGAGAAGTGCGAGTGGCAGGTCCCCGAGGCGCCGCGGTTCTTCGAGGCGATGGTGCGCGACCGCCACTACTCCGAGGTCGCACGCATCACGAGCCGCATCTGCGGCATCTGCTCGATCGGCCACACGCTGGCCTCGGTCAAGGCGACCGAGTCGGCCCTCGGCATCGAAGTGACGCCGCAGACCGAGAAGCTGCGCACGCTGCTCAAGCACGCCGAGAACTTCGACTCGCACGTGCTGCACGTCTACGTGCTGGTCGCGCCCGACCTGCTCGGCGCTCCCTCGGCGTTCGCGCTCGTGCCGACGCACGCCGAGGTCGTGGCGCGCGCGCTGCGTCTCAAGCGGCTGGGCCACGAGTGGGGCTCGATGATCGGCGGGCGCACGACGCACCCGACGACCGTGGTCCCCGGCGGCTTCACCAAGACGCCGACCGTCGCCGAGCTCAAGGCGATCCGCGACAAGATGATCGCCGCGGTGCCTGACCTCGAGGCCACGCTCGACACCATCGAGGCGCTCGCGCCGGGCATCCCGGCCTTCTCGCGTCCCACCGAGTACATGGCGGTGACCTCCGACAAGGAGTACGGCCTCTACGACGGCTACGTGCAGACGATCCTGCCCGACGGTGACCGTGCGCGCTATGAGGTCGAGAACTACCGCGACTGCACCAACGAGTACGTCTCGCCGCTGTCGACGGCCAAGTACACCAAGAACCGCCTGGACAGCTACGCGGCGGGCGCCCTGGCGCGCTTCAACGTCAACTACGACATGCTCCGCCCGGAGGCCAAAGCGGTCGCCGAGCGCCTCGGGCTGTCGCCGATCTGCACCAACCCGTACATGAACTCGGTCGCCCAGGTCGTCGAGGTCGTGCACTCGGCCTACGAGGGCCTGCGCCTGCTCGACGAGCTGATCGAGGAGGGTGTCGCCGACGAGCCGCTGGTCGAGCCGACCCGCTTTGCGACCGGCGCGTCGGCCGTCGAGGTGCCCCGCGGCATCCTGTTCCACGAGTACAGCTACGACTTCCACGGCCTGTGCACCGGTGCGGACTGCATCATCCCGACCGGCCAGAACCACGCCAACATCCAGGCCGACTTCGACGTGCTGCTGCCGTGGCTGCTCGAGCAGGACAAGTCGCAAGACGAGATGAGGCTCGCCTTCGAGATGCTCGTGCGCGCCTACGACCCGTGCATCTCGTGCTCCACGCACTATCTCGACGTGGAGTTCGTGCGCTAGTCCGTGCGCTACCTCATCGGGATAGGGAACTACTACGGCCTCGATGACTCGATCGGGCTGCGGGTGGCCGAGCAGATCGGCGCCCGCAGCCTCGATCGGGGCTTCACCGCCATCGATCTGGGCGGCAACCTGCTCGATCTCGTCCACTATCTGGGCGAAGGCACAGACGACGTGCTGATCGTCGACTCGGCGCGCATCGGGCTGGCGCCCGGCGACTACCGGTTCTTCACCCCCGACGAGGTCGTCACCCGCAAGTCACTCGGTGGCATCAGCACGCACGAGGGCGACCTGCTCAAGGTCCTCGAGTTCGCCGCCGCTCTCGGCGAGCCGCTCGCTCCCGTCACCATCATGGGGATTCAACCCGCCGAGATCCGAGACGAGCCCGGGCTCACCCCGGTGCTCGAGAGCCGCTTCGAGGAGTACGTCTCAGCGGCCGTAGGCTTCTTCGCCGAGGAGGCGAGCGAGGCCCGGTAAGGACTCCGTTGGACTTCCGGCAACCCGGCTCGTGCACGCTGCTTCTCGAAACGGAGGCGACGTGCGAGATGCGGGAGGGGCCATGGTGCCGAGGACGCCGGGTGCGACGACGGGTGCGCGGGAGCTCGTGTTGTCGGGGAGACCCGATGCGCTCACCGACGAGGGGCTGCTGAGCCTGTTGGTGGGCGAGGAGGGTGCCCGCGAGATCGCCCGCGTGGCCGGCGACGGGGTGGCCGGGCTGTGGCGCCTCGGACCCGACGACCTGGTCTCGCTCGGAGGGCTGGGGCCTGCGTCGACGGCGCGCCTGATCGCCGCGGTGGAGGTGGGGAGACGGGCCGGCTGTGCCGTCGCTCCGACACCCCCGACGATCTCGACGCCCGAGGATGTGGTCGCGGTCTGTGGCTCGCAGCTGCGCGGGCTCGACCGCGAGCACTTCTGGACGCTCGCGCTCAACACCAAGAACCGGCTGTTGCGCATCATCGAGGTCTCGGTTGGCTCGCTGTCGGCCTCGATCGTGCACCCGCGCGAGCTGTTCAAGGACGCGGTGCGCGTCTCGGCGGCCTCGGTCGTGGTCGTGCACAACCATCCCAGCGGCGACCCGACCCCCTCCGGCGCCGACATCCAGCTCACCAGACGGCTGGTCAAGGCGGGGGATGTGCTCGGCATCGAGGTGCTCGATCACGTGGTGATCGGCGACGCCGGCGCCCATGCGAGCCTGCGCGACATGGGGCTCATGTAGGCGCGTACCGTCACCGTCCTGTCAACGCCTTCCTGACCTGCTGTGTTAGAATCGGCGCGTTGGACGCACTGCCGGCCCTGCCCCTGCGATGGGCGTGGGTCGGTTTTGGCGTCCAGGCAGCTCGGGGGCGGATCGGCCGTCATTCGGGCTCCCGGAAGGAGAGACAGCGACCATGTCGCTTGTGGATATGTTCTTCAACTCGTGGGGCGGCGACATGGCCGTCGACCTCGGAACCGCCAACACCCTCGTGTCGGTGCGGGGCCGCGGCATCGTGCTGATCGAGCCGTCGGTCGTCGCCGTCGAGCGCGACACCAAGCGCGTGCTCGCGGTGGGCATGGAGGCCAAGCGCATGCTCGGCCGCACACCGGGCTCGATCGTGGCCATCCGCCCGCTCAAGGACGGCGTCATCGCCGACTTCGAGGTCACCGAGGCGATGCTTCGCTACTTCATCAACAAGACGCGCGTGAAGCGCTTCCCCTGGCAGCCCAAGCCGCGCGTGGTCGTGTGCGTGCCTTCAGGCGTCACCGAGGTCGAGAAGCGCGCCGTCTTCGAGGCCACGATGCAGGCCGGAGCGCGCCAGGCCTACCTGATCGAGGAGCCGATGGCCGCCGCGATCGGTGCGGGCCTGCCGATCCAGGAGCCGACCGGCAACATGGTCGTCGACATCGGCGGTGGTACCACCGAGGTCGCCGTCATATCGCTGGGCGGCATCGTCACCGCACAGTCCATCCGCATCGCCGGCGACGAGTTCGACGACGCGGTCATCAACTACGTGAAGCGCGCCTACAACGTCCTGATCGGCGAGCGTACGGCCGAGGAGATCAAGTTCGAGATCGGCAGCGCTTGGCCGCTTCTCGAGGAGCTCGACGTCGAGGTTCGCGGCCGCGACCTGCTCACCGGCCTGCCGCGCACCATCACCATGGAGTCCGAGGAGATCCGCGAGGCGCTCGAGGAGCCCATCGGCGCGATCGTCTCGGCCGTGAAGGGCACGCTCGAGCAGACTCCGCCGGAGCTCGCGAGCGACCTGATGGAGTACGGCATCGTGCTCACCGGCGGTGGCGCGCTGCTCAAGGGCCTCGACGAGCGCCTGCGTCACGAGACCGGCATGCCGGTGCACGTGTCCGAGTCCGCGCTGACCAACGTCGTCGACGGTTCGGCTCAGGCGCTCGAGGAGATCGACGCTCTCAAGAAGGTGCTGCAGGGCGGCCGATAGGCACGGTCCGGCAGCCCGCCACGCTATGAAGGTAGCCAACGCAGAGAAACAGGGACCGCGCCCCGGCGTGCTCCTGATCCTGGTCGCGGTCGCCATCGCGCTGATCACGGTATGGTCGCGCGAGGGCGAGACCGGTCCGATCCACCGCCTGCGCGCGGGTGTCCAAGCCGTCACAGCTCCGGTGTCTGCCGCCGGCGAGTTCGTGACGCGCCCGGTACGCGGGTTCTTCGCATGGGCCGGTGACTTGGGCGTGAGCCGCAGCCAGCTCGAGCAGCTCCGTCAGCAGAACGCGCAGCTGCGCTCGCGCGTGGCCGAGCTCGAGGAGGCGCGGCTCGAGAACGAGCGTCTGCGCGGACTCATCGACCTGGCGCAGGCGCGCGAGTACGAGGCGGTCGGCGCGCGCGTGATCGGCAAGCCGGCGAACTCGTGGGAAGGCGTCGTGCTGATCAACCGCGGCTCGGACGCCGGACTCAAGCCCGGCATGCCGGTCGTGAGCGCCCAAGGGCTTCTCGGCCAGACGATCGAGGTCTCGCCGTCCTCGGCCAAGGTGCGGCTCATCACCGACCAGCGCTCGGGTGTGGCGGCGTTCGTGCAGCGCAGCCGCGTCGAGGGCGTCGTGCGCGGCTCGATCGAGGGCAACATCAGCCTCGACTTCGTGAGCAGCGAGACGACCGTCACCGTGGGCGACGTGGTGATCACGTCGGGCATGGGCGGCATCTATCCCAAGGGCATCGTCATCGGCGAGATCGCCAAGGTCGACACCGGCGAGAACGCCTTGTACCAGCGCATCGAGGTCACGCCGGCATCGAACCTGGCCGGCATCGAAGAGGTGCTCGTGCTCGTGGGTGCCCCGGAGGCCCAGGCGCCCGTCGGATCGACGAGAGGGGAGTGAGCATGCGCCGTGCACTGCCGACGATAGCGGCGATCTTCGTCGCGGTCCTGCTGCAGGTGGGGCTCGCGCCCTACATGGCCATCGGGGGCGTGACCCCCAACTTCCTGCTGCTCGTGGTCGTCACGCTCGCGCTCGTGGAGGGCCCGACGCCGGGTGCGGCGTCCGGGTTCGCCGCCGGCCTGCTGTTCGACCTGCTCGGAACCGGCCCCGTGGGGCCGATGGCGCTCGTGCTCGCGGTCACCGGCTACGTCGCCGGCCTGCTGCACGAGCAGATGTTCGCCGAGGGGTGGCTGCTGCCGCTCACGGTGCTTGCCGTGGCCTCGCTGGCGGCCGAGCTCGCCTACGGCCTGCTGCTCATGCTCATGGGCGCCGGTGGCCCGTTCTGGTCCTCGCTGCTGACCATCATGCTGCCGGGGGCGGTGTACAATACGGCGTTGGGCCTGCTGGTCTACCCGTGGTTGGCGCGCTTCTTGCGGCCTGACCAGCAGATGAAGACCTTCCGCCGGCTGGCGTGACACACGCGTGAGCCACGGCCCCTAGGGCGCCACCCGTAAGGGACGCTGTCAAGGACCACACTCGTATGTCGACGTTCCGCCAACAGCTCAAGCCTCGCTTCGCCGCGCTCGCCATCATCGTGGTGGCTGTGCTCGGCTTGCTACTCGTGCGCCTGTGGTCGATGCAGGTGCTTTCGGGCGCTGCCTACGCATCGCAGGCGGACAACAACCGCGTGCGGCAGATCACCACGATCGCGCCGCGCGGCCGCATCCTGGACCGCAACGGCGTCGAGCTCGTCACCAACCGGCCGACCCTTGTCGTGCTGGTCGATCCGTTCCGCGGCGGCAGCGAGGAAGAGGAAGCCGCCCACAAGGCCAAGCTCAGCGTCTCTCGGCGCTGCTCGACGTGCCCGTGAGCGAGATCGAGGAGCGGCTGTCCTCGGTCAAGGAGGCCGCCCTCGCGCCGCGCGTCGTCGCCATCGACGTCCCGATGGAGACCGTGGCCTACCTCTCCGAGCACGCCAACGAGTTCCCGGGCGTCGAAGTCCAGACCCGCGGTGTGCGCAAGTACCCCAAGGGCAAGCTCGCGGCGCACCTGATCGGCTATACCGGCGAGATCTCGGAGAACGAGATGGAGAGCCCCGAGTTCGAGGGCTACGACCCCACCGACATCGTCGGCAAGGCCGGCGCCGAGCGCTCGTTCGAGTCCGTGCTGCAGGGAGACCGCGGCACGCGCGTGTTCGAGGTCGACGCCTCGGGCCAGCCGCGCCGCATCCTCAAGGAGATCGAGCCCGAGGCCGGGCGCGACGTGAAGCTCACCATCGACTGGCGCGTCCAGGCCGTCGCCGAGAAGGCTCTGGCAGACGCGCTCAAGGACGCGCATCGCGAGAAGTACCGCAAGGCCAAGGCCGGCGCCGCGGTCGCTGTCGACATCAAGACCGGCGAGGTCATCGCGATGGCGAGCGCGCCCACCTACGACCCGACGGTGTTTCTCGGCGGGGTGTCGTCCAAGCAGTGGCGCTCGCTCACCTCGACCTCCTCGGAGTACCCGCTGACCAACCGCGCGATCATGGCGCAGTACCCGCCCGCGTCGACCTTCAAGGCGTTCACCGGCTTGGCCGGCCTCGAGAACAAGATGACGCGGCAGTGGGCGCAGTACGACTGCGAGGGCAAGTGGATCGGCATGGGCGCGCAGTGGAAGAAGTACTGCTGGAACCGTTCCGGCCACGGCACCGAGAGCTTCATGGAGGGCATCTCGGACTCGTGCGACACCGTCTTCTACGAGATCGGCTACGAGTTCTACAAGGACCGGGGCGAGAAGCTGCAGAAGTTCTCGCGCTCGTTCGGCTACGGCTCGCTGACCGGCATCGACCTGCCCGGCGAGGCTGACGGGCGCATCCCCGACGCTGCCTGGAAGAAGAAGTACAACGAGGACTATCCCGAGTACCAGCAGTGGCTGCCGGGCGACACGGTCAACATGGCCATCGGCCAGGGCGACGTGCTCGCTACGCCGCTGCAGGTGGCTTCGACGTATGCCGGCATCGCCAACGGCGGCAAGGTCATGCGCCCGCACGTGCTCAAGCAGGTGCTGGGCAGCGACGGCGAGCCGGTGCGCTCCTACGAGCCGGCCGTCGCCTTCAAGCCCAAGGTGTCCAAGGCCAACCTGTCGATCATGCGCTCGGCGCTCGAGCAGGTCGTCGACGAGGGTACCGCCCAGGGCGCGTTCCGCGGGTTTGACGAGAACGTCGCGGGCAAGACCGGTACCGCGCAGGTCGCCGGCAAGGACGACTACGCATGGTTCGTGGGCTACGCGCCCGCGGACAAGCCGCGCTACGCGGTCGCCGTCGTCGTCGAGCAGGGCGGGCACGGCGGTTCGGTAGCCGCTCCGGCCGCGCGCCAGATCCTGGCGGCGTTGCTCGGCGAGAAGGTCGAGCACGTGACCGCGAAGGACAACTCGAGGTGACGCCGTGAACGAGCGCGTCGCATGGAAGTCGGTCAATCCCGCGCTGATCGCAGCGGTGGTGCTGCTCGCCACCCTGGGGTCGGTTCTCGTGCGCTCGGCTGTCTCGGGCATGGACGCCGGCGACACGATGTTCCGGCGCCACCTGTTCGGCCTGGCGATCGGGCTCATCCCGCTCGGCGTCGCGTGGGCGATCGACTACCGCAAGCTGCAGGGCTGGATCGGGCCGCTGCTGCTGCTCGATGCGTTGCTGATCATCAGTCCGCGCATCCCGGGCCTGGGCGATGAGGCCGGCGGCGCGACGTCGTGGCTGCAGATCGCAGGATTCCGCCTCTTCCAGCCGTCCGAGCCCGCCAAGCTCGTCACGATCGTCGTGATGGCGGCGGTGATCGCACAGTACAAGGGCGAGATCGACAAACCAAAAGACGTCGCCAAGATCATGGGCATCCTCGCGATCCCGCTCGGACTGATCCTGTTGCAGCCCGACCTGGGGACCGGTCTGGTCTTCGTGGCGATCACGATGGGCATGCTGCTCGTCGGCGGCCTCAAGGCGCGGTGGTTCGCGGTCTTCGCCCTGGTGGGCGTGCTGCTGACCGGCGTCGTCTTGCGCTCCGGCGTGCTGGCCGACTACCAGGTCGACCGGCTGCTGGTCTTCGTCGATCCGTCACGTGACCCGCAAGGCGCCGGCTACAACCTCGAGCAGTCCAAGATCGCCATCGGAAGCGGCGAGCTCACCGGCAAGGGCCTGGGGTCCGGAACGCAGGGCAACCTGAACTTCTTGCCCGAGCGTCACACCGACTTCATCTTCGCGGTGCTGGGCGAGGAGCTGGGCTTCACGGGCGCGATAATCTTGCTCGGACTGTATCTGGTGCTGCTCATCACGGCGCTCGAGATATCAGCACAGTCGCGCGACCTGTTCGGCTCGCTGATAGTCGCCGGCATCATCAGCATGTGGACGTTCCAGATTCTCGAGAACATCGGCATGACCATCGGACTGATGCCCATCACGGGTATCCCGTTGCCGTTCATGAGCTTCGGCTCGTCGTTCATGGTCACCAACATGCTGGCCGTGGGTATGCTCCTGTCGGTGTGGTCACACCGTCACGCCTCGTAGACGAAGGGGATTCGATGGCGCTCCCGCTCGACATCCGCGACCTGCTGTCCTCCGGCGCCCGCCTGCGCGAGGAGCGCGAGAAGCCGGTCAGGCTCGCCGTGTTCATCGATACCGAGGCGCCCGACGCCGCGGTCGAGGCGCTGCGCGAGGCGCTGCGCCCGCAGACCAGCACGGCGCGGCTGCACATCGAGCCGGTGCTTCCCGGCGACGTGATGGTGGTCGACTCGGCCGCCGACGCCGTCGTGGCACTCGCCGGACCGGGTAACACACTCGCCGCCTCGCTGACCCGCTCGCGCGACAACTTCGTGCCGACCGCGGTGCTGGGCCTGGGCGTCGAGCGCAACGAGCTGTCGCACCGCCTCGATCACCCGCTGCTCGACACGCTGGTCGCCGACGACACCGAGGAGCTCGTCAAGGCGCTGGGCAAGTGGCTCGAGGACCGCGTGAGCGGCAAGCGCATCGCGCTCGCGTCGAACTTCGCGTTCGTGCGGCGTGCCGTCGCGGAGGAGTCCATCAAGAACACCGCCTTCCAGAACGGCGTCATCGGTGGCGTGGCGATCATCCCGGGCGCCGATATGCCGCTCATGACCGCCAATCAGGCCAAGATGATCCTGCAGATCGCAGCTGCCTACGGCGAGCCGCTGGGCGTCGAGCGCATCAAGGAGCTGGGCGCGGTCATCGGTGGCGCGTTTCTCATGCGCACCGTCGCACGCCAGGCGCTCACGCTGATCCCCGGCTTCGGCTGGGCGATCAAGGCCGGCATCGGCTACACCGGAACCATCGCGATGGGTTACGCCGCGATGAACTACTTCGAGAACGGCGGCGACGTCTCAGGGCTCGCCGAGAAGGTGCGCGAGGCCCGCGACAAGGCGGTCGCGGCTGTCGGGACGCGCCGAGGCAAGCGCGAGACGATCCCCGCACACGCGTGGGTGGTCGAGCCCGGCGCCGACGGCTATGTCACCGTGGACTCCGAGTCGGACCTGCCCGCCTCCGACGTTGCGCTGCCGCCCGCAGACGGCGACTTCGACCTGCCTGCCGCGGAGGCGACCGGCCGGTGACCGATCGCGACCTGTGGCCCCGCATCGAGCCGCTGCTCGAGCGGGTCGAGCGGCCTGCCCGCTACATCGACCGCGAGTGGGGTGCCGCACACGACGAGGCGGCCGGCTACCGCGCGGTGCTGCTGTACCCGGACTGCTACGAGGTCGGCCAGGCCAACCAGGCCATCGGTATCCTCTACGAGCGCCTCAACGCGCTCGATGACGTGGCGGCCGAGCGCGCCTTCGTGCCCTGGGTCGACATGGGCGACCTCATGCGCGCCGAGGGTGTGCCGCTGTTCTCGCTCGAGTCGTGCGCGCCGGTCGCCGGGTTCGACCTGCTCGGCATCACGCTGCCCTACGAGCTCACCTTCACCAACATCTGCGAGGCGCTCGATCTGGCGGGCATCCCGCTTCGCGCCGCCGCGCGCGACGAGTCGCACCCGCTCGTCATCGGCGGCGGGCCCTGCGCGTTCAACCCCGAGCCCGTGGCGGACTTCTTCGACGCGATTCTGCTCGGTGAGGGCGAGGACGCGGTCGGCGAGATCGTCGAGGCCCACCGCGCCGCCAAGTCCGCGGGCCTGCCACGCGCCGAGTGGCTCGCCGCACTCTCGCGCGTGCCCGGCGTCTACGTCCCGTCACTGTACCGGCCGCAGCATGACGCCGACGGCCGGCTGCTGGGCGTCGAGACCGACAGCGCGCCGGTCCCGGTAGCCAAGCGGGTCGTGACCTCGCTGTCCGAGCACCGCGCCCCGACCTGCCCCGTCGTGCCGTTCATGGACGTCGTGCACGACCGCTACACCATCGAGGTGCTGCGCGGCTGCACGCGCGGCTGCCGTTTCTGCCAGGCGGGCATGATCTACCGCCCCGTGCGCGAGCGCACCCCCGACGAGATCGTCCGAGACACCCTGGCCGGCCTCAAGTGCACCGGCTACGACGAGATCTCGCTCACGTCGCTGTCGACCGCCGATCACAGCGCGCTCGAGGAGATCTTGCGCCGGTTGTCTCGGCGATTGGCGGGGTCCGGTGTGTCGATCTCGCTGCCGTCGCTGCGCGTCGACGCGTTCTCCGTGGAGATGGCGCGCATGATCGGCTCGGGCAAGAAGAGCGGGCTTACGTTCGCGCCCGAGGCCGGCACGCAGCGCCTGCGCGACGTCATCAACAAGAACGTCACCGAAGACGACCTGGTCACGACGGTCCAGACGGCGTTCGGCGCCGGCTGGAGGCGCGTGAAGCTGTACTTCATGATCGGGCTGCCCACCGAGACCGACGACGACATCTTGGGCATCGCCGAGCTCGTCAAGAAGGTGCTGTGGACCGCACGCGAGGCCACGCCGCCCGCGCAGCGCGGCAGCATCCGCGTGGGCGTGTCGGTCTCGACCTTCGTGCCCAAGTCTCACACGCCGTTCCAGTTCGACGCCCAGCTCACGCCCGAGGAGGTCGCCCGCAGGCAGCGCCTGCTGCGAGAGGCGATGCCGAGGAAGGGCGTGGACCTGCATTGGCACGACAACGAGGTGAGCTTCCTTGAAGGCGCGCTCGCACGCGGCGGCCGGGAGCTCTCTCACGTCATCGAGGCCGCGTGGCGCGGAGGCTGCCGCTTTGACGCGTGGACCGAGCGCTTCTCGCTGGCCCGCTGGCTCGACGCGTTCGCCGCGGTGGGCATCGACCCGTCGCAGATCAGCAACCGGGAGCGCGACGAGGACGAGCCGCTGCCGTGGGACCACCTGACGTCCGGGGTTTCTCGGCGGTATCTGGTCAGGGAGCGCGAGCGTGCGCTGGCCGCCAGGGTCACGCCGGACTGCAGCTTCGATGGGTGCACCGGCTGCGACGCGTGCGGCGACCTGAACGTCGACATCGTGTTGGCGGGTGAGCGCCGATGACGCCGGGCGAGTTCAGGCTGCGCGTGTGCTTCGCCAAGGGTGGGCGCCTTCGCTGGCTGTCGCATCTGGAGCTCGTACGTGCGCTCGAGCGCGTCGTGCGCCGGGCGGGGCTTCCGTACGCGGTGACCGCCGGGTTCAGCCCGCACATGAAGATCGCGTTCGGGCACGCGCTGCCGGTCGGCACCGAAGGCGAACACGAGTACTTTGACCTGTGGCTCACGAGCTACGTGCGCCCGGATGAGGCGCTCGCGGCCCTCTCGGCCGCCTCACCGAGCGACCTCGAGCCGAGCGAAGCTGCATACATCGGCGATAGACAGCCGTCGCTTACTGCATATCTCAACGTAGCGGTGTATCGTGTAGTCGTCGGGGGAGAGGAGGAGCTGAGCGTTCAGTCCGTGGACGAGGCGCTGCGAACGTTTGTGTCCGCGGGTGAGTTGCGCATCGAGCGTAAGGGCAAGAAGGCCAAGGTTTTCGACCTGTCGCGCAGTCTCCGGGAAGAGCCGCGTGTCAGCGTCGCAAAGGACGGGATCGAGATCGCGATGTCCGTCCGAGTGGGGCCCGACGGTTCCCTCCGCCCTGAATGGCTCGTGCGAAGCGCACTCGAGCAGGCATCCATCGCAGTTCCTCGCGTGCACGTGACGCGCGTCGACACGCTCGTTGAAGTTGACGGGGGAGTCGCCTCGCGTCCCATGTGACGTCGAGAGGACCGTGTTTCACATGGCCGATGTGGCCCGCGAGATGCTCATCTCGCACGATAACAACGAGACGAGGGTGGCCTTTGTCGAGGACCGCCAGCTCGTCGAGCTCTACATCGAGCGCCCCAAGCGAAGCGTGGTGGGCAACGTCTACCTGGGCAAGGTGTCCGACGTGCTGCCCGGCATGCAGGCGGCGTTCGTCGACATCGGGCTCGAGAAGAACGCCTTTCTCTACGTCGACGAGGTCGTCACGCCCGAAGGTCTCGAGAATCTGCCCAAGCGCGACATCCAGTCGCTGCTCAAGCCGGGCCAGCGGCTCATGGTCCAGGTGGTCAAAGACCCCATGGGCACCAAGGGCGCACGCGTCACCACCGAGGTGACCCTGCCGGGCCGCTTCCTCGTGTTGATGCCGTTCTCGGCGTTCGTGGGGGTCTCGAAGAAGCTCGAGGACGCCGAGCGTGACCGGCTGCATAACGCCGTGGCTCCGCACGTGCCCGAGGGTATCGGCGTGATCGTGCGCACCGCCGCCGCCGGCATCTCCGAGCGCGACCTGCAAAACGACCTCGAGTTCTTGCTGAGGCTGTGGCGCCGCGTGCAGCACCAGGCCGCCGAGGGGCTGGCCCCCGAGGTCATCTACACCGAGATGGACCTGGCGCTTCGCTTCGTGCGAGACGTGTTCTCTGAGGAGTTCCGCAAGCTCGTCATCGACGACAAGCAGACCTACGAGAAGGTCGTCTCGTTCCTGAAGAAGACCTCCCCGCAGCTGGTCAGGCGCGTGGCGCTCTACAAGGACCGCGAGCCGCTGTTCGATGCCTACCACCTGCAAGACGCGATCGACTCGGCGCTTCGGCGCGTGGTCCCGCTGCCGTCGGGCGGTTCGATCAGTATCGACAAGACCGAGGCGCTCGTGGCCATCGACGTCAACACCGGCAAGTTCGTGGGCAAGCGCTCGCTGGAAGAGACGATCCTGGCCACCAACCTCGAGGCCGCGACCGAGGCCGTGCGCCAGCTGCGCCTGCGCGATCTGGGCGGCATCATCGTCATCGACTTCATCGACATGGAGGAGCCGGCCAACCGCCAGCGCCTCCTGCAGCGCCTCAGCGCGGCGCTCGAGCGCGACCGCACCAAGACGCGCATGAGCGACGTGTCGCGCCTGGGACTCGTCGAGATCACGCGCAAGAACGTGACCGACGGGCTCTACGGCGTATTGACCGAGCCGTGCCCCACCTGCGGCGGCACCGGCCGAGTGGTCTCGCGTCAGACGAGGCGCATCGCGGTGGAGCGCCGCATGCGCGAGGTGCTGCGCAACGGTCGCGCCGATGCGTACCTCTTCGGGCTGGAGCCCGAGACCTTCGAGCTGGTGAGTGCCCCCGGCCTCAACATCGCCGCAGCGCTGCGCGCCGAGACGGGCCGTCAGGTCACGATCGTGCCCGACCCGGACGCGGGGCCGACCGACGTGCGCGTGCTGATCGAGGGCAACACGGGGCTGTTCAGGCGCAGGCCGTTCGGGGGGTAGGCGTGATGGTGCATGCGGGCGCACTGGTGTTGCTGGGTCTCGTGCTTGTGCTGAGAGCAGGTCCAATTGCGCGATTCAACAACCGCCTGCGGCCGCGGGTGGTCCAGCGACTGTTCGATGATGAGCTGAACAACATCATGGTTGGCGTCTTCTTGATTGCCCTTGGGATAGTCGGCTTGCTGACCGGCGGCATCAAGTGAGCGTGGCTCTGCAGGCGGTGGCCTTCTCGAGGGTCAGATGCGCATGACGGGCTCTGTACTTCTCGGAGTGTTGTGGATACTCGTGATTGCGGCGGCCAACTGGTTGTTGATTCCGCTCTGGGTGAGGTTGCTGTTCGTGGGAAGGGATCCGGAAGGGCAAGCGTCGTACGTGAGATTCCTCCGGGGCTCGATGGTGGTGAGTCTGATACTTGTGCTCGCAACCGGCTACTTCCGGCAGGGCTAGCGTCGCCCAATCAGCCTGCTGTCGACGGAAGAACGGGTAGCGTGACCGACGCGCAGTTCAGCAATGCTCTCCTCATGTTGTTTGGTGCTGCTGGGTGGCTCTATGTACCACTTGGCGAGAGCAATGCTCGCTGGTGGCAGGAGAATCTCGGGATGCCACAGCTGCTCGACTCGCGAGCTCAGGCCTACCTGCTTCGTCTCGCCGCAGCGATCGCGTTCCTTGTCGGTCTGGTAGGAATGATCACCGGCAAGTGAGACGGTGTCACCCGATCGGCGAGGCGCCTACGTTGCCTGGTGTCGCACTCATTCAGGATGCCAAGTGGGCCTCACGAAGTCATGACGCGCGAAGGGCTGGAGCAGCTTCACGATGAGCGTGGAATCTCTGGTTGATATCTCGTTGGTGGTGCTACTGCTGGTGCCCTCAACCGTGATAGGCGTGATCGCATTGACCTCGATAGCCTTGGGGCGCGGTGTGCCGCTGTGGTCGCGGGTGGCCGTAGTCCTGAGCAACCGGTTGTCGATCTCACTCATTCTGTTGTCCATGGTGCTGGACTCGATGGGGGGCGACGGCTCGTCGGGGCTGGCTCTGCGCGGGATCGGGTTGGTGCTCGCGGCCGCGTTCATCGGTGTCGCGTCGCTGTTCCCCTCCCAGTTCAACGTTGACATTGCGGAGGAACTGCTTGAGGGCTATCCGTCAGACTACGTCCGTCGCGTCCGACTGGTAGTCTTGGCGGGCTGGGTGGTTCTATTGTGTGGGTGCGGGGTCGCACTCATACTGCTCGCGGACCGGCTCGGGTGACCGATTCAGAGGCAGCATCGCCCTGGCGGACTCACGCGCAGCAACCCATCGACACGCCCGGCACCGTGTGAGGGTACAATTCCGTTTGACGCCCCCAAGCGCGCCTGTTAGCATATCTCCTCGCGCGTTTATCAAGCGATTGAAAGGTTCCCGATGTACGCAGTCGTTGCCACAGGTGGCAAGCAGCTCAAGGTTTCCGCTGGTGACGTCGTCACCGTTGAGAAGCTCGACGCCGAGCCCGGTGCAGTCGTCAACTTCGACGTGATCTTCCTCGCTGACGAGGGCGATATCACCGTCGATACCGACAAGCTCGCCGCAGCCAGCGTCACCGCAGAGGTCCTGGAGCACTTCAAGGGCGAGAAGGCCGTGGTCTTCAAGTTCAAGAAGCGCAAGGGCTACAAGCGCACCAAGGGTCACCGTCAGAACCTGACCCGCGTCCGCATCACCGATGTGGCCGCCGGCGCCGCGAAGAAGGCCGCGCCGAAGAAGAAGGCCGAGAAGCCGGTCGAGGAGCCCGTCGCCGAGGCGACCGAGGCTGCCGAGTCCGCCGAGTAAGTAAGGCAGGGATTCAGCAATGGCTCATAAGAAAGGTCTCGGCTCCACTAAGAACGGCCGCGACTCCAAGGCAAAGCGCCTGGGCGTGAAGCGTTTCGACGGCCAGGTCGTGGGCACCGGTACGATCATCGTGCGCCAGCGCGGCACCCGCATCCACCCGGGTGAGGGCGTCGGCCGTGGCGGCGACGACACGCTGTTCGCGCTGCGCGAGGGTGTCGTGTCGTTCACGCGTGGCCTCAAGCGCCGCGTGCACGTGCTGCCGCTGGAGGGCTAAGGCCCGACACCGGCGAATCTTGTTCGGAATCGAGCCCTCCGCTTTCAAGCGAAAAGCGGGGGGCTCGTCGCATATCATGAGGGCGTACGGCTCACTAGATCCCGTACGCACCACGGAAAGCGGGTAGCACCACCGTGTTCATCGATGAAGTAACGATCCACGTCAAAGGCGGCGACGGCGGCGCAGGCTGCATGTCGTTTCGCCGAGAAGCCCACGTGCCCAAGGGTGGTCCCGACGGCGGCGACGGCGGCCGCGGCGGCGCCGTGGTGCTCGAGGCCGACGCGGGGCTCTCCTCGCTGCTCGACTACCGCTTCAAGCGCCACTTCAAGGCCGACAAGGGCATCCACGGCAAGGGCCAGATCCGCCACGGTGCCCGCGGCGAGGACCTCGTGCTGCGCGTGCCGCTCGGCACCATCGCGACCGACGCCGAGACCGGCGAGCTTCTCGGCGACCTGACCCGTGCGGGGCAGCAGGTCACGATCGCGTCCGGCGGGCACGGCGGGCGCGGCAACATCCACTTCGTGACGCCCACCCGGCGCGCTCCCGCCTTCGCGGAGCTGGGCGAGCCGGCGCTCGAGCGCGACGTCAAGCTCGAGCTCAAGCTGCTCGCTGACGCGGCGCTCGTCGGGATGCCCAGCGTGGGCAAGAGCTCGCTGATCGCCCGCATCAGCGCCGCGCGCCCCAAGATCGCCGACTACCCGTTCACGACGCTCGTGCCCAACCTCGGTGTGGTCAAGGCGGGCGAGCGCAGCTTCGTCGTCGCCGACGTCCCCGGGCTCATCGAGGGCGCGAGCGAGGGCAAGGGACTCGGTCACGCGTTCCTGCGCCACATCGAGCGCACCGCGCTGATCGTCCACATCGTCGATCTGTCCGGCGGCTGGGAGGATCGCGACGTGGTCGCCGACTACGAGATCATCGAGCGCGAGCTGGCCGCGCACGCCCAAGAGCTCGCCGAGCGCCCGCGCATCATCGTCGGCAACAAGATCGACGCGGACGGCGCAGCCGAGCGATCGGCGGCCATCCGTGCCGTGGCCGAGGCCGCCGACGTGCCGTACTTCGAGGTCTCGGCGCTGACCGGCGAAGGACTCGATCCGCTGCTGCTGACGCTCGGCGAGCAAGTCTGGGAGCTGCGCATGGCGGCCGCAGAAGCCGCCGCCGAGGAGACCGTGGAGAAGGTCTACACGGCTCCCAAGCGTGCGGGCAAGGGCTTCTCGGTGGTCAACCTTGGCGGCGGCGTGTTCCGCGTCGAGGGGACCAACATCGAGCGCATGGTCATCCAGACCGAGTGGGACAACGAGGAGGCCGTCGCCTTCCTGCAGAAGCGCATGGTGCGCGCAGGTGTCGAGAAGGCGCTCATCGAGGCCGGAGCGCGCGACGGGGACGAGATCCGCATCGTCGGCCGGGCGTTCGAGTTCGACGCCGGGCTGGTCGACGACGACGAGGTCGCCTACATAGAGGCGGAACCGGAGGACGAGTGAGCAAGCGCATCGTCATCAAGGTCGGCTCCTCCACGCTCGCCGCGTCCGGCGGCGGGCTCGATGTCGACTACGCCCGCGACCTGGTGAGCCAGGTCTGCGCGCTGATCGACGACGGCCACAAGCCGGTGCTCGTGTCCTCGGGCGCGATTGCTGCCGGCCTGGCGCGCCTCGGCCTCGCCGAGCGACCCACAGACCTGCCTTCGCTTCAGGCGGCGGCGGCCGTGGGCCAGGTCGCGCTCGTGGAGCTCTATGCCGAGCTGTTCGGCGAGCGCGGGGTGGCCGTGGGGCAGGTGCTGCTCACGCGCCACGACACCGGACACCGCGAGAGCTACTTGCACGCGCGTGACACCTTCGAGCGGCTGCTGGAGCTGGGCGCGGTGCCGGTCGTCAACGAGAACGACACCGTGGCCGTCGACGAGATCCGCTTCGGCGACAACGACACGTTGGCCGCGCTCGTCTCGACCCTGATCGGCTCTGACCTGCTCGTGGTGCTCTCCGACATCGAGGGCCTCTATGACGCCGATCCGCGCATCAGCGCCGAGGCGCAGCTGCTCTCCGAGGTCGCCGAGCTCACCGACGACCTGCTGGCCGCGGCCGGCGGCGCCGGCAGCGACGTGGGCTCCGGAGGCATGGCGACCAAGGTCGAGGCCGCGCGCGTGCTCATGAAGGCCGGCATCCCGATGGTGGTGTGCGACGGCCGCAGGCCGGGCGTGGTGGCCGATGCGGCCGCCGGCCTGCCGTGCGGCACGGTCTTCTCGGCGGGGGAGGACTCGCTGGGCGCGCGCAAGACCTGGATCGCGCTGGGGCGCAGGCCCGCCGGCGAGATCGTGCTCGACGATGGGGCCGTGCGCGCGCTCGTGGAGCGTCAGGCATCGCTTCTGCCTGCAGGCATCGTGGGCGTGAGCGGCGCGTTCGTACGCGGGGATGCGGTAGTATTGAAGGACCGCTCGGGTGCCGTGGTGGCACGCGGGCTTGTCGAGTTGTCGGCGAGTGAGGTCGAGCAGGTCAAGGGCTTGCAGACCGCTCAGATCGCCGAGCGTTTCCCCGCGCTTGCGGGTATCGAGGTCGTCCATCGCGACAGGCTCGCGATTCTGTAGGTACGAGCGTGTCACGCCCCGAAGCGGGGGGAAGGAGCGGGTCATGTCGGAGGTAGTCCATCTCGCGCAGCGGGCGCGTGCAGCGTCGATGTCGCTGGGCATCACCTCGACCGAGCAGCGCAACCGTGCGCTGCTGATCATGTCGGCCGCTCTCATGGGCAAGCAAGACGAGATCATCGCCGCCAACAACGCCGACCTCGAGGCCGCACGCGCGAAGGGCACCCCGGAAGGTCTGCTCGACCGCCTCGAGCTCAACCCCGCCCGCCTCAAGGGCATGTCCGAGGCGCTTCGGGCGCTGTCGCTGCTGCCCGATCCCATCGGCGAGGTCGTCGAGGGCTACACGCTTCCCAACGGCATCGAGCTCAAGAAGGTGCGCGTACCGCTGGGTGTGGTCGGCATGATCTACGAGGCGCGACCCAACGTCACCGCCGACGCCGCCGGCCTGTGCATCAAGACCGGCAACTCCGTGATCCTTCGCGGCGGCTCGCTCGCACACAACTCCAACCTCACGCTTGCGCGCGTGCTGTCGGAGGCCGCGATGTCGGCCGGCATGCCCGACGGCTGCATCCAGGCCATCGAGACCACCGATCACGCGGCCGCCGAGGAGATGATGGGGCTGCACGGGCTCATCGACGTGCTGATCCCGCGCGGCGGCGCCGGGCTGATCCGCAGCGTCGTGGAGAACGCCAAGGTACCCGTCATCGAGACAGGCACCGGCAACTGCCACGTCTACATCCACGCCGCGGCCGACGCAGACATGGCGCGCCGCATCGTCGTCAACGCGAAGTGCCAGCGCCCCAGCGTGTGTAACGCCGCCGAGTCGCTGCTCATCGACGAGTCGATCTACGAGCGCGTGCTTCCCGCCATCCTCAAGGAGCTCGAGGAGAACGGCGTGACGCTGTATGCCGACGAGAAGACCCGGGCGCTGGGCGCGGTCATGCGCATCGAGCCGGCGACCGAGGAGGACTGGGGCACCGAGTACCACGAGCTCAAGATGAGCGTGAAGGTCGTCTCGGGACTCGATGAGGCGATCCACCACGTCAACACGTACGGCACCAAGCACTCCGAGGCGATCGTGACCACCGACTACAAGGCCGCACGCCGCTTCCTCAACGAGGTCGACGCCGCCGCGGTCTATGTGAACGCGTCCACCCGCTTCACGGATGGTGGCGAGTTCGGGCTTGGCGCAGAGATCGGCATCTCGACCCAGAAGCTGCATGCGCGCGGACCGATGGGCCTGGCCGCGCTCACGTCCACGAAGTACATGCTGATGGGGGACGGGCAGATCCGAGAGTGATCACCAAAGCGCGCCTCGGCATCATGGGTGGGACCTTCGATCCCATCCACCACGGCCACCTCGTGACCGCCGAGGAGGCGCTGGTCCAGTTCAACCTGGACCGGGTCGTCTTCATGCCCACGGGACGTCCGGCGACCAAGCTCGACCAGCCGGTGACCGAGCCCGAGCACCGCTATCTCATGACCGTGCTGGCCACCGCGGCCAACCCCGACTTCGAGGTCTCGCGCCTCGAGATCGACCGTCCCGGCGTGACCTACACCGTCGACACGCTTGACTCGCTCGCACGCGAGTACGGCCCCTCGGCGGAGCTGTTTTTCATCACCGGTGCCGACGCCGTGTGGGAGATCCTCACCTGGAAAGACGCCGACCGCGTGGCCGACCTGGCGACCTTCATCGCAGCGACGCGTCCGGGCTACGATCTGGCCGCCGCGCGCGCCGAGCACGAAGCCGCCGCGAGCACGTTTCGTATCGAGTACATCGAGGTGCCCGCGCTCGCGATCTCGTCGACCGACATCCGGCACCGCGTCGCCGAGAAGCGTCCCATCCGCTACCTCACCCCTGAGCCTGTAGTGAGCTACATCCGCAAGACCGGGCTGTACCGGGGGGTCGTGTAAGCGATGATCGACTACGAGGCCGCAGAGGCAGCCATAGCGCCGCGCCTGTCGGCCGAGGCCCTCGAGCACTGCCGCCGGGTCGCCGACACCGCGACGAGCTTGGCGCTCATCTACGGCGTCGACCCCACGAGCGCCGCGGTCGCCGGGCTCCTGCACGACTGGGACCGCGAGCGTGACCTGCGCGAGCTCATGGAGGCCGCGCGCGACGCCGGTCACGACGTCACCGACGCCGACGAAGAGCGGCCCTACCTGCTGCACGCGGGCACCGGTGCGGTGGGTGCGGCGGCCGCGCTTCCGGGCCTGTCCGACGAGGTCGTCTCGGCGATCGAGCGCCACACCATGGGCGCGGTCGACATGAGCGAGCTCGACATGATCGTGTGGATCGCCGACATGCTCGAGCCGGCCCGCAGCTTCGATGGTGTTGATGCGCTGCGCGAGGTCGTGGGCACGGTGTCGCTTCGTGACCTGTTCGCCGCGTGCTACGCGCGCTCGGTGCTGCACCTCGTGCAGTCGCGCAAGCTGATCCACCCGCTGACCGTCGAGGTCTGGAACGAGTACTGCGCCAGGAGCCGGTCGTGAGCGAGCAGCAGCGCAGACGCTCGAAGATCCCCGAGGCGCCCGAGACGCCCACGGGCTACCGGTCTTCTCGGCGGGCTTCGAAGGCCGCCAAGGCCGCCAAGAAGGCGGAGCGCTCGCACAAGGCCAGCGTGGCACTCACGCGCACCGGCCGCGGCGTGAAGAACTTCCTGTGGGTCCTGCTGACGATCGGCGCGTGGGTGCTGGGCACCGTCATCGTGCTGCTGCTGGTCGCCACTGCCGTCAACACCTTCGTGCGCTGGAACGCCCAGCGTATCGCCGAGCGAGACGCGCAAGCCCCCATCGCCGAGAAGGCGCGCGACAACCTGCTTGTGATCGGCGTCGACCAGGCTGGAGCGGCCAAGGGGTTCCTAGCGGTCAAGTTCGACCGGCGGGGCAACCAGGTCTTCGGGGTCGCGATTCCCGATGGCGCGTTCATCGAGGTGCCGGGCAAGGGCTTCGACCGCATCGGCGAGAGCCTGAAAGAGGGTCCGGACGTCTCGACCGCGGCGGTGTCGAACTTCCTGGCGGTGCCGTTCACCACGTACCTGATCGTGCCCGAGGCCGCCTACAAGGAGGCGCTCACAGCGCAGTCCGTCGCGTCGCTCGGCAGTGCGGTGACCTCTTCGAGCATGAGCCCCGACGACCTCGCGAAGCTCTCGGCCGATCTGGCGCGCGTGCCGCAGAAGAACGTCGCGCTCGTGCCGATGCCGGTCAAGCCGCTCAAGCTGGGCAACCAGACCTACTTCGAGCCCCAAGCCGCCGAGGTCGCCGACCTCATCAAGTCGTGGTGGGGCGTGGACGTGACCAACACCTCGCAGATCGTGCGCGTCATCGTGTACAACGGTGCAGGGGTGCCCGGCATCGCGGGACAGGCCGGACAGCAGCTCATCCGCGCGGGATACCGCGTGGTCGACACCAAGAACGCCGACAACTTCAACTACGCCAAGACCCAGGTGATCGTGAAGCGCGGCGACGTGTCGCGCGGCGAGGGTGTCGCCAAGGCGCTCGGCGTGGGCGAGGTCAAGCTCGACCCCAGTGAGGCAGACGTGACCGATGTGATCGTCATCATCGGCAAGGACTACAAGGCGCCAAGCGCCAAGAAGGAGTGACCCGGTAGTGGAGATCCGCGACGCGGCCGTTCTGGCCGCCGTAGCCGCAAGTGACAAGAAGGCGACCGACATCATGGTGATCGACGTCGCCGAGCTGCTGGTCGTCACGGAGTTCTTCGTGATCGCGACCGGCAACACCGATATCCAGGTGCGCGCCATCGCCGATGAGGTCGAGGACCGTGTGCGCGAAGAGGCCGGCATGAAGCCGATCGGCCGCGAAGGCGCCGATGAGGGCAAGTGGGTGCTGCTCGACTACGGCGACTTCGTCGTGCACGTCTTCCAGCCCGAGGAGCGCGGCTTCTACCGTCTCGAGAAGCTGTGGGGCGACGCTCCGCGCGTGGCGCTGCCGGCCGACGTGGCCTCGGCGAGCACCGGAAGCGGCCCGGATGAAGGTGCCGAGGCGGCGGCCGAGCGCCTCGCCGAGGGCCCGGATGCCTGAGCGCCTCGCCCGCGCGGGCGAGCGGTTCGGCGTACCGGCTGCGCTCATCGGCGTGGCCGCCGTGTGGGGCGGCACCTTCGTGCTGGTCGCCGACGCGATCTCGCGCTACCCGATGTATGCGTTCCTTGCGCTGCGCTTCGCGGTGGCCACCGTCGCGTTCGTGGTGCTGTTTCCGCGCGTGCTCAAGCGCCTCGACGCGGCGAACCTCAAGATGGGGTTGCTCGCCGGCGTCTTCCTGACAGCGGGCTACGTCTTCCAGACCTGGGGACTGGCGCCTGAGGTCGGCACCACGCCGGCCCGCGCCGCGTTCATCACCGGCCTCTACGTCGTCATCGTTCCGCTCATGCAAGCCGCGATCATGCGGCGCGCTCCGCGCTGGGCGACGATTCTCGGTGCGGCCATGGCGCTCGCGGGCCTGCTGCTGCTGTCAGGCGCCGGCTTGGGCGGCACGTGGGTGCTCGGCGACACGCTCGTCGCGGTGTGCGCCGTGGCCTACTCGGTGCACATGATCGTGCTGGGCTCGACCGACGAGCGCCATGACACCGGGGCGCTGACGCTGGTGCAGCTCATCGTCGTGACGCTCGCGACCGGCGCGATATCGCTTGCGACCGAGACCCCCGGGCTGCCGACCGATGGCATGGTGTGGTTCGCGATCCTGCTGTGCGGCATCTTGGCCTCGGCGGTGGCGTTCGTGGTGCAGACCTGGGCGCAGCGCCGCATTCCGCCGGCGCGCGTGGCGCTGATACTTGTGACCGAGCCTGCGTTCGGTGGGTTGTTCGGCTGGGCGGTGGCCGGCGTGGCCCCGCTGCTCGAGGTGGCCGGTGCGTCGCTCATGTTGGGCGGCATGGTGACCAGCGAGTGGGTCGCGGCCCGCTCCGCGCCCGAGGAGGGCGTGGCGTTCGAGGCCGCCGTCCAGGGCATGCCGGCGCCCGTCGTCGAGGACGACCGCGAGCCGACGAGGATGTTCGCCGACTAGGGGCGAGATGGGTGCTTGACCGCCCTGCGTACGCTGGGTAGACTAGCGCTCGCCGCTTTCGAGCGGTTGCACGAAACCACGGGGCCTTAGCTCAGCTGGGAGAGCGCATGGCTGGCAGCCATGAGGTCAGGGGTTCGATCCCCCTAGGCTCCACCACACATCACCGACGCCTGCCGAGAAACCTCGGCGGGCGTTTTTGCGTTGTGAGCGGCTAATGCGTGTCGGTTGGTTCTGTTAGACTTCGCGTCGAGGGACCGCGCGGGGGCGCGGACATGGGAGGATACCGACGCCGCTTGGGGGAGTCTTTGTCGCTCGATCAGCACGTCTTGACCGAGTTCATCATCTTCACATCCGCAGCCGCATTCTGGTGGTTCATCGCGCCCGTGATCGCGCGCGCGCCTGACCCGCGTATGCCGGATCGCAACCCGGACCACTTCAGGCGCGTGGTGCGCTTCCATCGCCTCTGGGGCTTCGCTGCGATCGCACTCGGGGCCGCTGCCGCGCTCGCGAGCTGAGGCCTGCTCAGGCGCAGCCGGCCGGCCCGAGCTCGTCGATCGCCGCTCGTACCGCGGCCGCGCTCGCGCGCAACAGGTCGCTTTCTGCCTGGTCGAGCCGCGGGTCGAAGCTGTCGAGCACTCCGGCGCCGCCCACGAGGCGGGGGAGCGAGACCGTGACGTCACGGACGCCGCAGACCTCCTCAGCCGGGGCGCACACGGTGAGCACGCTTCGGCGGTTGCCGAGCACGGTGGCGATCACGCGAGCGATAGCCGATCCGACTCCGTAGTACGTCGCCCCCTTGCCCTCGATGATGCGGTAGGCCGCGTTTCTCACCGCGTCGTCGATGCCGTCACGGTCGGCGCACGACATCTCCATCCCGCGCTCGGCGCAGAAGCGCTCGAGCGGCATGCCGCCAACGGTCGCACTGGACCACGCGAGCACCTCGGAGTCCCCGTGCTCGCCCAGCACGTAGGCATGAACGTGCTGCGAGTCCACGCCCACCCGGTCGGCGAGGAGCGTGCGGAACCGCGCCGTGTCGAGCATCGTGCCGGTGCCCAGTACGCGACCGGGCGCAGCCCCTGCAGCGCGTGCGAAGCGATCGGCGACGTGCGTCATCACGTCGACGGGGTTGGTGGCGATCACGAGCACCGCGTCGGGAGCGTGCGCGAGCACACCCGGGATCACCTCGGCGAACACGCAGGCGTTTCGCTCGAGCAGCTCCGAGCGCTTTTCGCCCGGCCGCTGCGACACGCCGGCCGCGATGACGACCGCGTCGGCCCCCTCGAGCGCCTCGTAGCCTCCCGAGTGGATCGACAGCGGGTGGGCGAACGGGACCGCGTGTTGCAGGTCGTCGGCCTCGGAGGCGGCCCGCTTCGTGTCGCGGTCGACGAGCACGATCTCGCGGCCGATGCCCTGCATGACGAGCGCGTAGGCAGCGGTCGCGCCCACGAGCCCTGCCCCGACGACTCCGACCTTCATGACGGCCTCCTGACGTCTGTGCTCCTTGTGGGTGCTTTCCCGCTACGCTGCACCTCAATCGCGACGACGACAGGGGACCCGCCGCATGGCCGAGAAGAACGTGACCCGAGCGCGACTCGCCGCTGCCGCATCGGCGATGGCGCGTGGGGCCGCTCCGCTCGCCCGCGTGTGCGCCCGAGGTGCGGCACTGTTCGTGGGCGCCTTCTCGCTCGCCAACTCGATCGTGCGTCTAGCCGGCGGCGGGCGCTCTGAGGACCTGTGGTGGATCGACCTGTCGGGTCTGCCGGGGTTTCTCGGCGGGGTGCTCACGGGGGTCTCGGCGGTGTTGCTGCTGCTGTATGCGCTGCGTGGAGCGGAGTCCCGGCCGCGGCGTCTGGCGACTGCGGGGGTGTGCGCGCTGCTTGCGGCGATCGCGCTGTCGAACGTGGCCGCGTATGTGCGGGTCGTCGCCTCGGGTGCGATCGTGCCGGGCGCGCCGCTGCCGTTCTCGGCGGTGGTGGCGGCGGTGCTCGGCGGGGTGGCCGCGGTGCTGGTGTGGCTCGAGCCGCCGGCCGAGCCGATGCGACGGCACGGGCTTCTCGGCGTGGGGGCGGTCGCGCTGGGGTGTGCGGTCGCGTTCCCGCTCGCGCACGTGTACTTCTTCGGGACCACCGACTACCGCGCGCCGGCTGACGTGGCCGTGGTGCTGGGCGCCAAGGTGTACGACGACGGGGCGCTGTCGTGGTCGCTCGAGGACCGGGTGGCCACGGGTGCTGAGCTGTACCGGGATGGGCTGGTAGGCGCCCTCGTGATGAGCGGCGGGACGGGTGCCAACGGGGTGGACGAGACGGCGGCGATGGCGCGCCGCGCGACCGAGCTGGGCGTGGATGCGAGCGACATCGCGCGCGACCCGGACGGCATCAACACGGACGCGACGGTGCGAAACACCACCGAGCTGTTCGGGCAGCGCGGATGGCAGCGGGTCCTGGTCGTGAGCCAGTTCTACCACCTGCCGCGCATCAAGATGGCGTATCGCGCAGCCGGCTACGACGTGCGGACGGTGCCCGCGGCCGAGACGCGCGTGATCCCCAAGACGCCGCTGTTCGTGGCGCGCGAGATCGGCGGGTTCTGGGTCTACTGGGGGCGTTCGGCGCTGCGCGAGGTGGCTTCGGGGGAGTAGGGGGATTGGGAGACGAGGGGAACGGCGGCTGCTGCGGTCTCGCCATCCGGGTTGCCAGGGGACGCAGGAGCGATGTCGATCGGGGGTGCGGGAATCGTGCCGGGGACCTTGCCGAGCGGCGCGAGCGTCCGAGGATCGATCTCGCTGATCCACAGTCCCCAAGCGCGATCGGAGATCATCAGAGCGCAGAACTCGATGTAGGCGGTCGGGAGAAGCAATGCGGTCGTGACTGCTGCCAACGCCGCTGACAGGGCGGGGTCGAGATCAAGGTATCCGCCGGGTACCTCCTGCAACGCGCCGAGCGCCGCGGCGGGGATACCGGCGAGAAACGCCGTCGCAAGGGCACGCACGAACCCACCCGGATGACGCCTGAGAAGCTGCAGTGGCCCGTCGAGTGAGACGCCGGCCCCGGCACGCTCGTAGATGGTCGCTCGCAGTATGCCGAGCTCCACCAGCAGCAACGCCGCCACGATGGCAACGAAGAGCAGCGTGGTGGTGATCGCGCCAACGAACATGGGTACGGCGGCCGGGACGTTGGCCATGAACCCCGACTCGTCCATCCAGATCATCAATCCGATGTAGCCCGCGACGACCGGAACAGCGATGACCGCTATCAAGAAGCCCCATCCGAGGCCCACTGCAACAAAGCGCCCGGCGACCCGCAAGAGGTCTTTTGGCTGCGTCAGCGGTGGCCACGGGCTGCCGGGGTCCCACGCGGTGCGACGCATCCAGCCGAGTGAGTAGGCCCGCACGACGATCGGACCGACGACCGGAACGGTGATGAGAAGCGCCCCCAGCGCGGACCTCCACCACCAGCCGGGCTGTGCGAAGAACGCGGAGAACGAATCGCGGATGTATCCGGCCAGGCTGCGCCGAGCGGGAGGGTTCTGTGCAGCAGGCGTTGACGGTTCTTCGTGTGACATAGGTCCCTTTCGGCGTGATCGGTCTGCGCAAGCGTAGGATTCGTCGTGTCGGTGCGCAACGGTGTTTGACGCCCGCGGTGCCCCACCATGTAGGGTGGCTCGGCTACAATCACTCGTGTTGTCAGCAATCGCACCCGACTACTCCGAGGAGTCTCTCTCGTGACCGACCACCACTACGATCCGCACGCCATCGAGCCCAAGTGGCAGCAGGTATGGGCCGATACCGGCGCCGATGCGGCCGTCGAGGACCCCGCCAAGCCCAAGAAGTACGTCCTCGAGATGTTCCCGTACCCCTCGGGCGACATCCACATGGGCCACGTGCGCAACTACACCATCGGCGACGTCATCGCCCGCCAGGCGCGGATGAAGGGCTTCTCGGTCATCCATCCCATCGGTTGGGACGCATTCGGCCTGCCCGCCGAGAACGCCGCGATCAAGTCCAACTCACATCCCGCGAAGTGGACCTACGCCAACATCGACACCCAGGCAGCGAGCTTCAAGCGCATGGGCTTCAGCTACGACTGGGACCGCACGGTCAAGAGCTGCGACGTCGACTACTACCGCTGGGGCCAGTGGATCTTCCTGAAGTTCTGGGAGCGCGGCCTGGTCGAGCGCAAGAGCTCGCCGGTCAACTGGTGCCCGAGCTGCGCGACGGTGCTCGCCAACGAGCAGGTGCTTGGCGACGGCGTGTGCTGGCGCTGCAAGAGCACGGTCGAGAAGCGCGAGCTCGAGCAGTGGTACTTCAAGATCACCGAGTACGCACAGGAGCTGCTCGACGACCTCGACACGCTGCCGGGCTGGTCCGAGCGCGTCAAGACGATGCAGGCCAACTGGATCGGCCGCTCCGAGGGCGCCGAGGTCGACTTCGAGCTGTGCGACGCCGACGGTGAGCCGTCCGGCGAGACCATCACCGTGTTCACGACGCGCCCGGACACGCTGTTCGGCTGCTCGTTCTTCCTGCTCGCGCCCGAGCATCCCCGCGTGCGCGAGTTCGTCGCCGGCACCGAGCACGAGGACGCGGTCATGGCCGTGGTCGAGGCCGCCGCGCGCGAGACCGCCGTCGAGCGGCAGCTGGGCGAGCGCGAGAAGAACGGTGCTTTCACGGGGCGCTACGTCGTCAACCCGGTCAACGGCGAGAAGGTGCCGGTGTGGGTCAGCGACTACGTGCTGATGGAGTACGGCACCGGCGCGGTCATGGCGGTGCCCTCCGGCGACGAGCGTGACTTCGAGTTCGCGCGCAAGTACGGCCTGCCGATCCCGCCGGTCGTGCTTGCCGACGACGACGGGCTTCTCGGCGAGCTTTCGGGCGTGGCCGAG
>Ga0073934_10000422_pt1 | contig 123716 bp, 118 predicted proteins | sample LarsenN4metaG_FD_76834 | JGI IMG/M metagenome (GOLD analysis project Ga0073934, IMG submission 76834) | Hot spring sediment bacterial and archeal communities from British Columbia, Canada, to study Microbial Dark Matter (Phase II) - Larsen... ... | reverse complement strand
GCTCCCCAATGTGGGGAAGACCACCGTGTTCAACGCCCTGGTCGGCGCCGGGGCGGTGGCGGCGAACTATCCCTTCTCGACGGTCGAGACGAACGTCGGCATCGCGCCCCTCCCCGATCCGCGGCTGTACCGGCTCGCGGAAATCTTCAAATCCCGAAAGATCACGCCGAGCACGCTGGAGGTCCGGGACATCGCCGGACTGGTGGAAGGGGCGAGCAAGGGTGAAGGTCTCGGCAACCAGTTCCTCGGGCAGATCCGCGAGGTGGATGCGCTGATGCACGTGGTGCGGTGCTTCGAGGATCCGGATGTGGTCCATGTGGGTGGCGGGGTGGATCCGATCCGCGACATCCAGACGATCGAGACCGAGTTGATGCTCGCCGATCTCGAGACACTGGAGCGCCGGCGCCAACGCGTAGAAAAGAAGGCGAAGTCCGGGGACACGGCCGCATCGAAAGAGCTGGCGGCGATCCAGACGTTCACGAACCTGCTGAACAAAGGACAATGGCTGGGCACCCAACCATTCGCGCCGGAGGAGCAGGCTGTGCTGAAGGACTGTCAGCTCCTGGCGGCGAAGCCGGTGCTGTACATCGTCAATGTCGCTGAGGGTACGGGCGAGGCCGATCCAACGGTGCGGGCCGTGCGCGAGTATGCGGAGAAGCAAGGGGCCCGGCTCGTCACGATCTGCGGGCAGCTCGAGGCCGAGGTCTCCACGCTTCCGAAGGAAGAACGGGACGCGTACCTCAAGGAACTGGGCATCCAGGAATCGAGCCTGGTGCGGCTGACGCGGGTGGCCTACGACCTGCTCGGGCTGATCACGTTTTTCACGGCGGGTGAAGTGGAGGCGCGGGCCTGGCCGATCCGGAAGGGGTTGAAGGCCGCGGAGGCGGCGGGGAAGATTCACTCGGATATGGAGCGGGGCTTCATCCGGGCCGAGGTCTATCATTATGATGACCTCATCGGGTGCGGGTCGGAGGCGAAGGTGCGGGAGAAAGGGTTGTTCCGGCTGGAGGGGCGGGACTACGTGATCAAGGAAGGCGATGTGGTCTATTTCCGGTTCAATGTCTAGCGAACAGGGGGCATGCGGTCTTCCACTCCCGCGCCTCCCGCGGCACCCCTTCCACGGCAGTTCGGAGTGGAAACCTTCTGGAATTCCCGCGGCCGCGATCGTGATGATCGCGGTGCCTTGGTCAGTTCCAGCTTTCCTCCTCCGGATGCCGGGTGGGACCCCGCCGCTCCGGCGGACGTGCGCTCCAGACCGCATGCCCCCTGCCTGGGAGGAACCGGAAATAGACGAGAGGTGCAGGGGGACGGCCGCGGCTGGCGAAGGGCGGGCAGTTCCGGTGCCGCCGTGATGCGATGATGCCCGAAAGCAGTTTCGTGTGAGTTCTAGAGACCCGCGTCGCCTCAGGCAGACCAACGGACCGGTGACGCTACGGGCATCGCGCTGTTCATGACTCCAGTGACGCCACGGCGCTCACCTCCGTGCCCATCCCTTCCCCCCGAGGCGCCGAAGATCATCTGATTACTCCAGCCACAGGCACTGTATGACCGCAATGTCGCTGGCACTCACCGCCCCGGCGACTCCCCTATTCACGCCGTAACAACCCAAGAGAGGCGAGGAGGGCGGGCGCGGCCCGCTCGTCCCGAGGCCGCGCCCGCCATTTTGAGGACGGCAGCGTTTGCCTTGTTCCGAACTGTGGACAAATTCCTTGCGAAGTGCATGAAAACCGAATACGATTTTCCGCAACCGGCGTTCTCATTGACGGAGATATGGTGACAAACCCACTCACTAGCTGGCCGCCTAAGAAAACAATGAGATACCTAGTCAGAACCGCCCTGGCGTCCCTTTTTGTCGCGATTTCTTGGTCGGGGGCCCCACTGGCTCAGGATGTTGGAACTGACATCAGCGGGTATTTCATTCCGGATGCCCACGCCCGCGCGATGTTTGAGAACATAGACTGGCTTGAGCTCTGGCAGAATCAAAAAAAAAAAGAGGGGGGCAGGTCCGTTCCGTTGGAGGGTGCGTTCGCCCCAAAGCGAAGCTGGCGAACGGGCGCTACGCGACTCTCGCTCTTCGCGAGATCAAGGCCGAGTCCAACCGCCTTATCTTTCAATCGGCCGAGCGCGGTGGCATCTCCTATCGATTCGAGGGCACGCTGCTCAAGAACGGGATCTTGAGCGAGGTGGTTGAGGCAGATGAGGTTGTGCTCGCCGGCAGGCTCTACGAGCTCAATGGCAAGCATGTCGTTCGCTCAAGTGAGGTGCGGTTCAGTTACACCGTTGGCGACTGAGCGGCTAACAACCGGTTGCAGCGGACGATCGAAAAGGTGTCAGTGTGGGCTCAAGGTCCTATTGCAACACCTGTATCCTGGTGGATCCAGGAAGCAAGGAGTTGCACATGGCACGGTATCGAGACTTGAGCCTCATAGAGCGCGAGGAGTTGAGCCGCATGTTAGCCGCCGGGGAGAGCCTCCGGGCCGCTGGGCGGGCGCTACACCGCGGCCGGAGCTCTCATTGGCGATCATAGGCTGACGAATCTACTCAATAGTCAGGAATGATCTCAGGCACGAGTGGGTGAGTATCGCAGCCTGCAAGTCAGTTAAGTGCCAAAACCCCCAAGTCGGAGCGCAGGGCAAAGCATGTAGGCTGAGAGGATGCTCATCGTCAAACGCCTCTCCAGGCAAGGTGCCAAAGACTCTAGTTGCTCTTGGCCTTGTGATTTGGAAATGTTGACAGTTGCCCTCGAATCACGTTTCAACTGACTTGGAGGCTCTGCTACCTGCCTCATGAGTCTTAGCGTCTGGACAAGATGCTTGCTAGTCAGCGTTGTTGTTGCGATCATCGTAACGCCGCTCTCAATTGTCACTTATGCCACTGTAGTAACAGAAGAAGGAGAGGAAGTAACTGATCTCAGGGCCATTGATCGAGAAAGGCTGTCACAACTGTCAGAGCGAGAGTTCTGTGACTACATGGCATCGCTGCCGAAGCGCAAAGTGGAGGGGCTTGCTCGTTTCACATACCCCTTCACGCACCCGCAAATTGCTGAAATCTATTTACGCGTCATCATCACGTGGTTTATCGGTCTCCTGGCAGCGACTGTCTTGGTGAGCTTCTTGAATTCGAGATCTCGACATAGGCCTAACAATGTGCTGAACCGGACGCCGTGAGCTGGCGGCGGCGCGACACAACCGTCCTCTCCCTGGCGACGCTCAGCCCCGCTAAGTCACCGTGCCGGGGACCCGTTGCTAATGGATGCAGTAGGTGACGGAAAAAACTCATGTCCGAGAAGAGAAAATGGACCGGGAGTCTTTTCGAAAGAGCAAAGGGTCAGGTCTTGGATCTTGACATTCCTGCTGCCCTGGGCATCGCTCTCTCGCCATGGCCCGACCCCTCAGAGTCGAGTTCGACGGCGCGCTCTCCCATGTGACCTCCCGGGGCAACGCCCGCGCCGACATCTTTGCGGACGAGCAGGACCGTCAAGCCTTCCTCGAGACCCTGGGGAAGGTCGTCCAGCGGTTTCACTGGCTGTGCCACGCCTACTGCTTGATGGACAACCACGATCACGTGGTCCTGGAAACCCCGGAGGGGAACCTCTCCAAGGGAATGCGGCAACTGAACGGGATGTACACCCAAGCGTACAATCGCCGTCACCGACGCGTTGGGCATCTGTTGCAGGGTCGCTGCAAGGCCATTCTGATTCAGCAAGAGAGCCACCTCCTGGAGGTCTGTCGCTACGTGGTGCTCAACCCTGTCCGGGCTCAAGCCGTGCAGAGCGCCAAGCAGTGGAGGTGGAGTGGTTACCGGGCCACCGCCGGGATGGACGAGCGCCCCCCTGGCTCACCGTGGACTGGGTGTTGAGTCAGTTTGCCCCCAGCCGGTCCACGGCCGCGACCCACGACCGTCGATTTGTCCGGGACGGGGTCGGTCAACCATCGATCTGGAAGGATGTCCAAGGCCAGGCCTTGTTAGGGGAGCCGGACTTTGTCGAGAGACTCCGGGGGGTCTCTGAGGGGATCAGAGCAGGTGCAGGAGATTCCCCGAGGGCAGCGGTATGTGGGTCGGCCGACGTTGCGGCAGGGATTGGCGGGCAAGCTCAGCCGAGCCCGGCGGAATGCGCTGATCGTCCGGGCGGTGGAGCGGTATGGGTACAGCCAGAAAGAGGTGGCGGACTTTGTGGGGCTGCACTACTCGACGGTGAGCCGGGTAGCCAACCGACCAACGGCAAGAAGCAAGACCTGACCCGTTAGACGGATAGAGGAACGGGAAGTGTGGCGACCGCGCAAGCTAGGTAGCGTTTTCGTCGAACGTAGGCTCACCCTCGCACGCCGCCGTCAACCGGCCCGCATCGTCTCTGTGAGGTTCGGTCGCCCGGTACGATCTCCACGGCCTAGCCGCGGTGATCCGTGGTGGTGCCCCGTCGAGATCACGGGTTTGGGCAAGCGGACGCTGAGGCCGATTGCTGGCGAAGACTCCCTCCAAGCGCTTGTTCTGGCTTTCCAGTTCGTAACTCTCGTCCTCCCGACCGAGGCAGAGCGTGCCGGCGGCCATATCGAGTGGCTTGGCGAGCGCGAAAGTTTGGTGTTTGCAAGCACGCTTTCACTCAGCATGGCGAGCAATGCGCTACAGAACCTCGCCGACGGCCTCGCTAGAGCAGTCAACATGCTCGAAAATGGCGGTGCCCGCCGCTCGGCAGCTGTGAAGAAGCTCGCTCCTCAGCTGAGAGCTCTCATTGCGTCGGGTGGCTACACGTCAGATCATCGGCGTATACCGCAACCGTCTAACAAGCCGCTTGACCGGGCCGGCTCCGCCGGCCGGTCAGCGCCTGGCCGATGGGCCCCATCATGGCGCTGACCTATCGCTTTCGGTTCGCGGCACACGTTGATACCAAGACTCGATCGGGAATTCTGGCTGAATTGGCAGACAATTTCTCGGCTTTCTGCACCGCAGTGGACACTGAGATGGTCGAGGTTGGGGGTTTCCGACAATCCAAGGCCCCATTCGTGCTTTCGTTTCTCCGTTCTGAGGAGTCCGCCGGGCGGATACGAATCCTCTGGGGCGATCTAGTCCCCATCCATCCTGACGGGTCGCGGCTCGTTTCACCTTGATTCGTAGGCGCCTTGCAATCTGTAACGTGATAGGTTACAGTTGTTCGCGTGATCCGCGGGTTCAAGCACAAGGGCTTCGACCGGTTCTTCGAGACGGGCAGCAAATCAGGTATCCAGGCCCAGCACGCTGAACGGCTTCGCCTCATCTTGGCGCGACTGAACGCGGCCACAGCCCCACGAGACATGGCACTGCCAGGGTTGGACCTTCATCCGCCCAAGGGTGACCGCAGGGGCGCCTGGGCGGTCTCGGTCAGCGGGAACTGGCGGGTCACGTTTCGGTTTGTCGGAAAAGACGCCGATTCGGTTGATTATGAGGATTATCACTAGCAAGGTCGTCACGATGCGCATGCACAATCCCCCCCACCCAGGGGCAATCCTCAAGAGCCTTTGCCTGGACCCACTCGGTGTGAGTGTCACGCAGGCAGCTCAGGCGCTGGGCGTCAGCCGAAAGACCCTGTCTGCTATTCTGAATGGCCGTGCGGGGATCAGTCCCGAGATGGCCGTTCGCTTGTCCATCGCGTTCGGCACCTCGGCTGAGAGCTGGCTCAACCAGCAGACCCAGTACGACCTGTGGCACGCGGAGCAACGGCGCAAACACCTTCGCGTCGCCAAGCTCGCTGTGTAGCGACTTGCCTGTACTCAGTGAGTCGCTGCGCAGCACGTGACGAGGCAGGTCACGGCCTTGTCGGCAAAAAGTTGAATGTCCCCTTTCTCCCCCCTTGAATGTCCCCTTTCTCCCCCCTTGGGTACCCAGCTGAGTTGTCTCCGGCCGTTGCCGAGCCGCAGCGGCCGTCGAAGGCGGGGACGAGCACGGTTTGAAGTTCCCTTCGAGTGGCGCTCTCAATGGAAGGAGTGACGTAGCCAAGCGGAAGCGAGGCTTACAGGTGACCAACGAGGCTCTGGCCTTGAGCGGAAGCGGCCTCGCCGGTCGTCATTCCCGCCGTTGGTGATCCCCCTGATCGTTGTCTCTTGTTCATTTGACACTGTGTTCGGCCCTGTGGTACCTTCCAGCGGCCGTTAAGCGCAAGCCTGCGCCTCGCTCCAGGCCAGGTCCTGGGGCCGGAAACCCGGGTCATCCAGGAGCCGGGTTTGAGTCCGAGAGGAGAACACCATGCAACTCTACGAGTCGCTGTTCGTCGTCCGCCCATCGCTGTCCGACGAGGACACCACCCGCCTCATCGACAAGATGAAGGGGGTGCTGGAGAAGTCGGGCGCCACGATCCTCAAGCAAGAGAACTGGGGCAAGAAGAAGCTCGCGTATGAGGTGAAGCGCGAGCGGAAGGGGACCTTCGTCTACTTCCATTTCAAGGCTCCGGGCACCGCGATCGGGGAGCTTGAGCGGTCCTATCGGCTGGAGGACTCGGTACTCAAGTACCTGACGGTCAAGCAGGTGGTCCGCGCCGGTCAGACGGCGCCGGCGGCCGGCGAAGGGAAGGAGGCGGAGCGTGGCCGGGTTCAATAAGATCATCCTGATTGGCAATCTGACGAAGAACCCGGAGCTTCGTTACACACCCAACGGCACGCCGGTGGCCAATTTCGGACTGGCCGTGAACCGGAAGTATCGGCAGGGCGAGGAGCTCAAAGAAGAGGTCTGCTATATCGACATCGTGGTGTTCGGCAAACAGGCCGAGCACTGTAGCCAGTATCTTGGCAAGGGCCAGGGCGTGATCGTGGACGGCCGTCTGCAGCAGCGGCGATGGGAGACGGAGGACGGCCAGAAGCGGAGCAAGCACGAAGTCGTCGCGCAGACCGTGACCTTCCTGCCCAAGCGGCAGGAGGCTGGGACAGAAAGCGGCGTGCCGGAGGAAGCCGGCGTTGAAGAAGAATTGCCGAATTGAGCGATTTGTTGATTTGCTGACTGCTTGACTCAGGGACCCTCAATCAACAAATCATCGGATCGGCCGATCGTCAAATTCGTCTAGTGTGGAGGCCAGCGTGGAGAGAGGACGGTTTTTTCAGCGTCGGCGGGTCTGCCGTTTCTGCCACGAGAACGTGCCGCTTGACTTCAAGGACGTGGGACTGCTCAAGAATTTTCTGACGGAGCGGGGTCGCATCGTACCGCGGCGGATCTCCGGGAACTGCCTGAAGCACCAGCGGGAGCTCGCGGTGGCGATCAAGCGGGCTCGGACGATCGCCCTGTTGTCGTTCGCCGAGGAGCGCTGACGCGGACACGCTCGATCCTGGCCTGCGGTTTGACATCTCGAAAGGCTCCAGGTATATGAGGCAAGGCCCATGGTCGGGCCTGGTACGTACGATGTCGTTGCCCAGCCCGCGCCTCAGCGACATTCCGGAACAAGGGCTGACGTTCACCGGCGAGATCTTGCCGGAGGAACTCGGCGTCGGAGAGACCGACGAGCGGTTTCGCGGGCCGTTGTCTCTGGAGGTGGCGTTTGAGCGGGAGGGCACGCGGGTGCACGTGACCGGCACGTTGTCCGGCGAATGCGTCCGAGTCTGCGTGCGCTGCCTCCGGGAATACCAGGAGCCGGAGGCCATCCCCTTCTCGGTGGAGTACCGGAGCGGACTGGAACTGGCGCGCCGGACGTCGGCGCGTACGGCCGCCGCGCCACGCACCCAGGATCGAGAGGCCCCTGAGGTGAAGGACGAAGAGATGGACGAGGTCTACGGGTACACGGGGGAGCAGATCGAATTGACCGAGATGTTGCGGGAGCAGATCATCCTGGCCGCTCCGATGCAGCCGCTCTGTCGCCCGGACTGTCGCGGGCTGTGTCAGGTGTGCGGCCAGGATCTCAACGTTCGCGCATGCGGCTGCCCGCAGGTGAAGACCGACAGCCCCTTTGCTGTGCTGCGCGACTTACAGAAAAAAGCCGGTCTCAATTGAACGAGGACGACCCATGCCAAATCCAAAACATCGAAATTCGAAGGCGCGGCGGGACAGCCGCCGGGCGCAGAAGAAGTTGACGCCGCCGGGCCTGTCGATCTGTCCGCAATGCCATGAGCCGAAGCTCCCGCATTACACCTGTCTGAATTGCGGCACCTACAAAGGCATGCCGGTCATCGCAGTTGAAGAAGCCTGACGGATCCTTTCAACCTCCCTGCTGTCGAACTCGGTGGCGCACCGGTTCCGGCGGGGTCCTGCACTTCCCATTCCGACCGAGCACGGGCCGTTGACCCGAGTGAAAGGAATCAGGAAAGCCTCAAGGCACGGCATCCGATGAAGATCGCGATCGATGCGATGGGCGGGGACTACGGCCCCGCTCCGACTGTCGAGGGCGCCGTCCAGGCGGTCGCTGAGCTGGGCGTCGAGATCGTCCTGGTCGGGGACGAAGCCCAGGTCCGCGAGCACCTCCGGCGCCTGGGGTCCTCCGATCCCCGCCTCAGCGTGCGCCATGCGCCGCAGGTGGTGGGCATGCACGAGTCCCCCGCCTCCGTCGCGCGCAAGAAGCGCGACTCCTCCGTGTGGCTCTCCGCCGAGCTCGTGAAGAAGGGCGAGGCCGACGCGATGGTGAGCGCCGGCAACACCGGCGCGAGCATGGTGGCGGCCTTTTTCAACTTCGGCGTGATCGAAGGCGTGGAACGCCCCGCGATCGCGGCCACGCTGCCGACCCTGACCGGCCCGGCCGTGATGCTGGACGTCGGCGCCAACGTGGACTGCACGGCCCAGCATCTGCTCCAATTCGGCCTGATGGGCAATGAGTACGGCAAGCATCTCTTCGGGAAGGGCAATCCGCGGGTGGGCCTACTGAGCATCGGCGAAGAGGACACCAAGGGCAACGAAGTCACGAAGGAGGCGTTCAAGCTCCTCAAGAACAGCCCGCTGAATTTCGTCGGCAACGTGGAAGGCCGGGACGTGTACAGCGGCGCCGCGGATGTGATCGTGTGTGATGGCTTTATCGGTAACGTTGCGCTCAAGATCTCCGAAGGGGTGGCGGACACCATCAAGAAGATTCTCATGAAGGAGATCGCCGGCTCGATGCTGGGGCGTCTGGCGTATCCGTTGCTCGCGGCTCCGTTGCTGCGGTTGAAGCGGCGCGTGGACTACGCCGAGTTCGGCGGCGCGCCGCTGCTGGGCGTGAACGGCATCTGCGTCATCTGCCATGGCCGCTCCTCCGCGAAAGCCATCAAAAACGCCGCCCGCCTGGCGAAGGGGATGGTGGAGCGCCGTCTGACGGATCTGATCCGGGGTGATATCGAAGAGAGTCTGCCGCAGCAACCGCCGCGTGTCACGGGCGAGGCGTCCGGATGAGGGCCCGCATCATCGGAACGGGCTCCTACGTGCCGGAGCGCGTGATGACCAACGTCGATCTCGAGCGGATGGTCGCCACCTCCGATGCCTGGATCGTCGAGCGGACGGGTATCCGGGAGCGTCGGATCGCGGCGCCGGGTGAAGCGTGCTCGGATCTTGGGGCCAAGGCCGCCGAGCGGGCCCTCAAGGCGGCGGGCCTGGCTGCCAGCGATCTCGACCTCATTCTCGTGGCCACCTGCACGGGCGATTACCTGCTCCCCTCCACCGCCTGCGTCGTCCAGCATCGAATCGGCGCGACACGCGCCGCAGCCTGCGACATCGGGGCGGTGTGCTCCGGGTTCGTCTATGCGCTGTCGGTCGGCGACGCGTATGTCCGGACCGGCTCGCGCTATGTGCTGGTGGTGGGCGCCGAAGTCATGTCGGCGATCATGGACTGGTCGGACCGCAGCACCTGCGTCCTCTTCGGGGATGGGGCGGGCGCCGTGGTTTTGGCCCCGGCCGCCGGCAACCGCGGCATCCTGTCCTCACATCTACACTCCGACGGCAGTCTCTGGGACCTGATCTGCGTGCCCGGAGGCGGCTCGCGCCACCCGCCGTCCGAGAAGATGCTGACGGAAGGGCTCCAGTATCTGAAGATGAAAGGCAACGAGACCTTCAAGGTGGCGGTGAAGACCTTGGAGGAGGGGGCGCGCGAGGCGCTGGCGGCGAACGGCTTGTCGGTACAAGACCTCGACCTCTACGTGCCGCACCAGGCGAACCTGCGGATCATCAAGGCGGTGGCGGCGCGGCTCGGTCTGCCGATGGAAAAGGTAGTCCTGAACATGGAACGGTACGGGAACACGTCCGCAGCCTCCATCCCGCTGGCGCTGGATGAAGCGGTACGCGACGGGCGCATCGAGGACGGGGACGTGGTGATGATTGAGGCGTTCGGATCCGGCCTGACGTGGGGCGCGTCGATCATCCGCTGGTGACAGATGGTGACGCGTGACAGGGCTGCGGCAAAACGCGGCGATCTCCAGGTCGAATCCGATAGGTCACGGTCGATGCATCACGGGTGTCCTCGATGCTGCGCGAACAAATTTTGCCGTTGACATTAGAAAACGTTTACCACATATCATAGCCGGCCATGGCTAGCCCAATAGGGTTCCTGTTCCCCGGCCAGGGTTCCCAAGCAGTCGGGATGGGGCGCGCGTTTTACGAGGCGTCCGCGACCGTCCGGCAGGTCTATGAAGAGGCCGGGAGCGTCCTCGGATATGACGTCGCAGCCCTGTGTTTCGAAGGCCCGGCGGCGCGCCTGAATCTGACCGAGTACACGCAGCCGGCCTTGCTGACCTCGAGCATCGCCGCGCTGCGGATGCTGGAACCGGCCGGTCTGCAGCCCCTGGCCGTCGCGGGCCACAGCCTTGGGGAATACTCCGCGCTGGTCGCCGCGGGCGCGCTCTCGTTCCAGGATGCGGTCGCGCTGGTCCAGCAGCGAGGCCGGTACATGGCCGAGGCGGTGCCTTCGGGCGGCGGCCTGGTCGCGGCAGTGCTTGGACTGTCGAGCGAGCTGGTCCAAGAGGCCTGCCGGGAGGCTTCCTCTCTCGGGGTCGTGGCGCCGGCGAACTTCAACTGCCCGGGGCAGGTGGTGATCGCGGGCGAGAAGGCGGCGGTCGAACGTGCCCTCGAGCTGGCGAAAGCCAAGGGGAGCCGGAAGGCAATTCCCCTGCCGGTCAGCGTACCGGTGCACACGCCGCTGATGCAGCGTGCGGCGGACCGCCTGGCAAAGGACGTCGCGGCGATCAGATGGTCCGATCCGCGCGTGCCGCTGGTCAACAATGCCGACGCGAAGGTGCTCCGCCGGGCCGATGAGGTGCAGGCCTCGCTGATTCGGCAGCTCCCCTCGCCGGTCCGATGGGAGGCATCCATCACGGCCATGTGGGCCCTGGGGGTGACGACGTTCATCGAAGTCGGCCCCGGGACGGTGCTCACGGGCCTGGTGAAGCGCATCCTCGCGGATGCGACGTTGTACAACGTGCAGGACCCGCCGTCGCTGGAAAAGACGCTAAAGGCGTTGGCCGCGTAGCCGTACTGCGTGATTCGTGACCCGCCGTCGCCGAAGGCTATGGCAGGTCCGCCGAAACCCCAGTGGAGGCGGAAGGGTATCTCGCAGGAAGGATCGACGCCGCACGAGAGACCAGATACGAACGACGAGGATTTGAGTCATGTCGCTCGAAGGTAAAGTCGCGATCGTGACCGGCGGGGCCCAGGGGATCGGGCGGGCCATCGCCGAGACTCTGGCGAGGGACGGCGCGGATATTGTGGTCGCCGATCTCGACCCGGGACGGTCCCAGGAGGCGGTGGAGGCGATCAAGAAGCTGGGTCGGCGGGCGCTCAATTGCAAGGTCAACGTGGCCGACGCGACCGACGTCAAGGCCATGGTGGAGCAGACGGTCAAGGACTTGGGCCGGCTCGACATCCTGGTCAACAATGCGGGCATCACACGCGACGGCCTGCTCGTGCGCATGAAGGAAGAGGATTGGCACCTCGTCCTGCAAGTGAACCTGTACGGGACATTCCACTGCACCAAGGCCGTCCTCCCGACGATGGCGAAGCAGCGCTTCGGGCGGATCGTGAACATCGCCTCGATCGTCGGTGTGATGGGCAACGCGGGCCAGGCGAACTATGCGGCGTCCAAGGCGGCCGTGATCGGGTTTACCAAGACGGTCGCGCGGGAATATGCCAGCCGCCAGGTGACGGTGAATGCCGTGGCGCCCGGGTTCATCGATACGGCGATGACCCAGACCCTGCCGCCCGAAGTGAAAGAGACGCTGCAGAAGCAGATTCCGTTGGGACGGCTGGGGTTGCCGTCCGACATTGCCGCGGCGGTGCGGTTCCTGGCATCGGAGGAGGCATCGTACATCACCGGGCACGTGCTGCACGTCAATGGCGGCATGTTGATGGTATGAGCGTGCCGGGCCGGCGGCGCGACGCGCGGGACAGACAACGAGTTTTCTACAAGGAGGACGCTGATGGGGGAGGAGGTGGGAAAACCAGTGGCTGTCGAGGAGCGGATCAAGAAGATAATTGCGGAACAGCTTGGGGTGGAAGAAGAGGAAGTGGTCCCCGAAGCGTCGTTCGTGGATGATCTCGGCGCGGACTCGCTGGATACGGTCGAGCTCGTGATGGCCTTGGAAGAAGAGTTCGACATCGAGATTCCCGACGAAGATGCCGAGAAGATTCTCACCGTCGGACGCGCAATCGAATACATCAAGGAAAAGGTCTGACCGGGCGAGTCAGACACGTCATGATGCCACGCCAGTCACGTCGGGTGGTCGTCACCGGGCTGGGTCTGGTCACGCCGCTCGGGACCGGGGTCGAGAAGACCTGGAAGGCGCTCTGCGCCGGCCAGTCCGGGATCGGCCGTATCACTCGATTCGATCCCGCCGGGTACGCCAGCCAGATCGCGGGTGAAGTGAAGGACTTTGACCCCGCCGACTACATCCAGAAAAAAGAAATCAAGAAGATGGACACGTTCATTCACTATGCCGTGGCTGCGAGCCAGATGGCGGTGGATGATGCGGGCCTCAAGATTACCCCGGACAACGCCGACCGTGTCGGCGTGTACATCGGCGCGGGCATCGGCGGCCTCCCGGCGATCGAGCACTACCACGACGTGCTCAAAGACAAGGGGCCGGACCGGGTCTCGCCCTTCTTTATTCCGATGACCATCATCAACCTCTCCTCAGGCCAGGTCGCAATCCGGCTAGGGGCGCGAGGGCCCAATTCGTGCGCGGTCACCGCATGCGCGACCGGCACCAACTGCATCGGGGATGCCTTCCGCATCATCCAGCGCGACGAGGCGGATGTGATGCTGGCCGGGGGCACGGAGGCGGCCATCACGCCGTTGAGCGTCGCCGGGTTTGCTTCCGCACGGGCCCTCTCGTGCCGGAACGACGATCCGGCGCATGCGAGCCGCCCGTTCGACAGGGACCGGGACGGGTTCGTGCTGGGCGAGGGCGCGGGCGTGGTCGTGCTGGAAGAACTGGAGACGGCTCGGCGGCGCGGCGCGCGCATCTACGCCGAGATCATCGGCTACGGGATGAACGCGGATGCCTACCACATCACGGCCCCGCCGGACGACGGGGAGGGCGCGGTTCGCTGCATGGAGCTGGCGATCAAGGATGCGGGGATCTCCAAGGACCAGGTGGACCACATCAACGCGCACGCGACCTCCACCATGGCGGACGCGATCGAAACCCAGGCCATCAAGCGCGTGTTCGGCGAGCGCGCCTATCGCATTCCGATCAGCGCCACGAAGTCGATGACGGGCCACTTGCTGGGCGGAGCCGGCGGCGTCGAGGCCGCGTTCTGCGTGCTGACGCTTCACCGCGGCGTGATCCCGCCGACCATCAACCTTGAGCATCCCGATCCGGCCTGCGATCTCGATTACGTGCCGAACCGGGCCCGCGAGACTCCCGTCACGACGGTGCTGAAGAACTCGTTCGGCTTCGGCGGCGTCAACGCCTGCCTGGTCTTCACGCGGCCGGAGTCGTGAGCGAGCCCCCGGTCATGGCCGGTCCTCGGCCTCCCACGGCGCCCGGCCAGCACGACGACGCGCAGCGTGCGATCGGATACGTCTTCCGTCAGCCGGCCTTACTGGCGCAAGCCCTCACGCACAAGTCCCACGTCAACGAAGTCAAAGAGACCCGCACCCAGGACAACGAACGGCTGGAGTTTCTGGGCGATGCAGTGCTGGCGCTGATCGTCAGCCAGTTTCTGGCCGACCGCTTTCCGGAGTCCACCGAAGGGCACCTCTCGAAACTCAAGGCCCGCCTGGTCAGCGAATCCACGCTGGCCGCGGCGGCGCGGCGGCTGAACCTGGGGAGCCTGTTGCGGCTGGGGCGTGGCGAAGAACTGACGATGGGCCGTGAGAAACCCTCCTTGCTCGCCGATGCGCTGGAGGCCGTGATCGCGGCAATCTATCTGGACGGGGGGCTCGAGGAGGCGCGTGCGTTCACCGCCCGCGCGTTGCGTCCGGAATTGCAGGAGTTGGAGGAAGCGGAAGGCGCCGCAGCGATCCAGGATTACAAGACGCGATTCCAGGAGTGGTGCCAGAAGCGGTTCGACACCCTGCCGCAGTACGTCACGGTTCGGGAGTCCGGCCCCGATCACCGCAAGACGTTCGAAGTCCAACTGGTGCTCCGAGGCGAGGTGCTCGGCGTCGGTGTGGGGCAGACGAAGAAAGAGGCGGAGCAGATGGCGGCCAAGCAGGCACTGGAGCTGGCGGCGCACAAGACGTAATGCGTGATGCGTCCTGCGTGATCAAGCAAGAGCTTATCGCTGATGGCAAGCGGTGGATCGCCGAGAAAGAGACCCGCGTCACGCTTCACGTATCACGGTTCACGGTCTTTCGAGAGGGAGGGAAGAGATGAGTAACAGGCAGTTACTGGCTAGTCTGATCGTCGTGCTGGCGGCAGCGACTTTCTTGGGGGGCGGCGGCGGAATCGGGCTAGCCGAGGAAAAGGCGCCGGCGGGCAAGGGAGCGCCGAAGCAGGAGCCGCGCGCGATCATTAAGACCAAGTTCGGCGAGATCGAGATCACGTTCTTTTCGCACAAGGCGCCGAAGCACGTCGAGAACTTCCTGAAGCTCGCCAAGGAAGGCTTCTACAACGGAACGATCTTTCACCGCGTGATTCCCAACTTCATGATTCAGGGCGGGGATCCCATTACCAAGGATCCCAAGAAGAAAGACCTCTACGGGAGCGGCGGCCCCGGCTACAGCGTGAACGCCGAGTTCAACGACACGCCACACAAGCGCGGCATCGTCTCGATGGCCCGGGCGCAGGACCCGAACAGCGCCGGCTCGCAGTTCTTCATCGTGGTGGAGGATTCGCGGTTCCTGGATGGGCAGTACACAGCATTCGGCGAGGTAGTGAAAGGGATCGGCGTCGCCGACAAGATCGTGAACGTGCCACGGGACGCCCGCGACAACCCGCTCGAGCGCATCGAGATGACGGTGACGGTCGTGGAATGAGGGGAGCCGCGGGTGACGAAGGGCGGGCAGCTCCGCCATCGTCGACCTGACGGTGCCAGCTTCCATGAGGCCGGGAGTCGATTCGGCACGTCGGTGTGCTACGAATGACGAGCGATGAGTGGCGCCGCTCGGCGCGTCAGTGCCGGTGGTGAGGATGGTGATGTGCGTGGGGTGGGCCGGAAGGGACCGGGCCGGGGGGCTGAATCTGGCCGGCGGAGAACTGGCCGGGAAGGACGATACGGCCTCCTTCCGCCTGCTTGGCGAGCTGCTCGACGATGTCGGGATGGTGGGTCCGGATGTAGCCGATCAGGCCGGTCAGAAAGCGCTGCGATTGCAGGCCGCCGCCTGAGAATTCGGTCACAAACTTGCGCGCGCGGTCCAGCACCTCCATCGCGACCTGCGAGTCCGGGACCTGCTGCGGGCTCTGCTCGGTGAAAGCCTCGTACTCCTTTTTGAGCTGCTCGGCGAAGGCCTGGGGCGGCGCCGCAGGGATGTGCAGCGGGCTGACCGTCCGGCGCAGCATCTGCAGCCCCGCGATGACGTCCGCGTCCTGGCGGTCTCGACGGCTCTGGAAATAGCCGAACGTGACGACTTCGATGAGATTGAACAGCGCCGCTGCTTTCTCCCCGCCCAGGCCCAACAGCTCCTGATAAAACTCCCGCCGCGCCTGCGCGAACCGCTCCCCGGTGCGTTTCTCCTGATATTCGCTGCTCGAGTCCAGGTAGACGCAGTCGGACGGACACGCGATCCGCACCATGCGGTGCTCACCGCAGCACTGGCTGCAGATCGCGCCTCGCAGGGCGGGGCAGAGCCGCTTGCCTTTTCGTGCGCCGCAGTACGCGCATTTGCTCATTTCCCCTTCGCTCCTTCCCGCGGCTTGCCGAAACCGTAGTCCGCCAGCGTCCGCTTTTTCTTGTCCCCCTTGACCGGGGCCTCGAGCCCGTTCATCTCCGCCGCATTGCTGTACTGGTAGGGGACGAGAATGAGGTGGTTCTTCCGGTCCACCGCGATGTCGCCGGGAGAGGGCAGAAACTCCGCGATCACGTCGAACCGCTGGTCGGGCCGGATGCGCCAAATCTTGCCCGCTGTGGGGTCCGACACGTACATGTTGCCCCAGGTGTCGAAGTCCACCCCATCGAGGTTCCGGAACCGGCCCGTCAAAATGCTGTTGGAGACCAGTTCCGTGATCGTTCCGTCCGGCGCGATGGCGTGAATCATGCCCTTGTTGAAGCTGACCGCGATCAGGAGGCCCGTTTTCGGATGGAGCGCAAGGCCCTTAGGGCCGGCCAGGCGGTCGTCGCGCACCAGGACCGACACGGCATGCTGTTTGGTGGTGTCGATCCGGTAGATGGCGTTCGCTGCGGGATCGGAGGCGTAGAGCACCCCGTGTCCATCGTGCGCGAGGTCCGCAAGGGAGGGTGCGGTCGTCGCGGTGCCTCGGGCATTCGCCGGGAACGCGACGGTAATGACTGGGTTCCCCGTCTCGACGTCGAAGCCCCGGACGGCATCCAGATCGGCCACGTAGAGTGTTTTGCCGACTATCGCCAGGCCTTTTGGCGCGTGGAGGACCGTGCGGCCGTCCCCGCCTCTGATGAACTGCGGGTTGGTCACCTTGCCGTCCGTGTCCAGTTTGGTGATGAAGCCGTTGTTGTCCCGGCCGTCCGGTTCCCCGTTGGCGTTGGAGATGAAATACCCGCCCCCGTTGGGGTCGGCCAGGAAGCTCTGCGGTGCCTGAAGGTCGGTCACTTGCAGCGCCCAGCCGAAGGCGGAGCCCAACACGAGGCCGAGGGCCGTGACGGTCGTGAGGAGAGGCCGTGCTGGGCGGAGGACAGGCAGCGAGCCGACTATATCGGCAAGCGATCGCATACAACGGGGCAGGATGTGGAAAAAGTCCGCCAGCTTTGTTCTCGCAGCGCTCAGAGGCTCAACGTACCGGGTACCCGTTGCGCTGCATGATGCAACGGGCGGTGAGTACGCCTCGCCTCCTCGCTTGCTGCGGCCGCGCTGGACGGCCTTTTTGAACATCCTGCGGTGAAGTTTTGTGGCCATCCCGGACACTCGTCATCCCGATTTCCTCTGGCACGAAAAACGTTTTTCAACATCCTCTTAGTGTGAGACTGCGAGAGAGAACAACCCGTGAGAGGCGCGGGTCCCCGCCGATTCCGTCGCGGGGCGCCGTGATGCGCAGAGCAAGCACGGATCCTAACGGACGGTTTGCGAGGCTGTCAATGCGGGGTCGGAGCGAGGTGCGACGCGCAAGGTGAGCGCGCGACGATCAGGGCATCGGGCTTTCAGGGCCGGGGGTGCGTGCTTTCAGGAATTCGAGCAACAGCGGGCCGCCCTTGAGGATGCAGACGAACTTCATTCCAGCGTGGCGTCCCCGAATCGACCGCACCTTGGCAGTCGTTTCGATCGGTGGCAGGTGTTCGGACAACCTGATCTCGAGGCGATACAGCTCCTCGGGCTGCAGGATGTGGTCAGTCTCGATCAGACAGCCCCCGACCGACAGATTGATGACGGTGCCGGTGCCGTACGCCTTGCCGGCGGCGAAGGCGAGCCACAGTCGAACCGGGATGCGGATATGCTCGCGCCGATCGAGCACCTGCGCCTGATACCCCCTGCCGAGGCGGAACGCCAGGAAACGATGGCTGCAGGTCTGACACCGGAAAGGGGAGACGAAGAATCGGTCGAGCGCGCGCTCGATGAGAGTGAGCGTCTCGGTCCGAAGGACGGTGTCCTTGCCGCAATGGTAGCAGATAAGCGAGGCAGCCATGCCGATCATATCCTCAACGCTCTACTTTCGTATAGCCAACGGAGCCTAAACCGGCAAGCATTTTTCGGTTTGCTGCGTGCGGAGGCGAAGCGGTCTCAAGCTTGACGGCTGTTTGAACCTCTTGTTATGGTGCGTCGTTCGACTTTCAGGGAGGTGATCGTGACGGCAAAAATCATTGACGGTAAGGCATTGGCGCAACAGATCAGGGAGCGCATCGGGAAGGATGTGGCCGATCTTCACAGCCGGACCGGCGTGCGGCCTGGCCTGGCAACGATTCTGGTGGGCGATGATCCGGCCTCGCACGTCTATGTGAAGAACAAGCAGAAGGCCTGCGACGCCGCGGGCATCTACGTGGACGCTCACAAGCTGCCGGCCAGCACGACCCAGGCTGAGCTCCTGGCCGTGATCGAGAAAGCGAACGCCGATGGGAGGATTCATGGCATCCTGGTGCAACTGCCGCTTCCGAAGCACATTGACAGCAAGGTGATTCTGGACGCCGTGCTGCCGCAGAAGGATGCGGACGGCTTTCATCCGTACAACTTTGGCCGGCTGGCCGAAGGGACCCCCGTGTTCGAGGCCTGCACGCCCAAGGGCGTGATCAAGATGATCGAGTCCACCGGGACCAAGATCGAGGGCAAGCGGGCCGTCGTCCTCGGCCGCAGCAACATCGTCGGCAAGCCGGTTGCCCTGATGTTGTTGCACCGGCACGCGACCGTCACGATCTGCCACTCCAAGACCAGGGATCTGCCGGGGGTGTGCCGTGAGGGGGAAATCCTGGTGGTCGCCATCGGCAGAGCGAACTTCGTGACGGGGGATATGGTGCGGGAGGGCGCGGTGGTGATTGATGTGGGGGTCAACCGGCTGCCGGACGGCACCCTGGTTGGAGACGTGGATTTCGGCCCGGTCAGTCAGAAAGCAGGATGGATCTCTCCGGTGCCGGGCGGCGTCGGCCCCATGACGATCGCGATGCTATTGGACAACACTCTGGAAGCCGCGAAACGTGCGGCAGGCGTCGCGTAATGTTGGCCAGAAAAGGCGTCATTGGTCATTCGTCAATCGTCATTCGTGATTCTTGACCGAATGACGTATGACGAGCGACGAATGACGCTCCTCCTTGACACAAGAGGGGCATGAGTCGAGACCCGAGAAGACTTCGGGACACGCTGGAGCGGGGCGAGTTCGCCGTTACGGTCGAGTACAATCCGCCCAAGGGGACGAATGTCAGCGCGCTGCTGGAGAGCGCGAAGGGGCTGCTTGGGCGGGTGCACGCCGTCAACGTGACGGACAACACGGCCGCCATCATGCGAGCCAGCTCGCTTGCCATCTGCCGGCTGCTTTACGAAATGGGGCACGATCCTGTCATGCAGATGACCTGCCGGGACCGGAACCGCCTGGGCATGCAGTCGGATCTGCTGGGGGCGCACATTCTCGGCATCCGGAACATCCTCTGCCTCACCGGCGACTATCCGACTGTTGGGGACCACAAGGACGCCAAGCCGGTCTATGACCTGGATTCGGTGCAGGTCATGCAACTGGTCGAGGGGCTCAACCAGGGCAAGGACCTGGCCGGCCACAAGCTGGATGGCGCCACCGACTTCCTGATCGGCGGGGCGGTCACGCCCGAGATGGACCCGGCCGGGCCCATGCTGGTCAAGTTCGAGACCAAGGTCCGCGCGGGCGCGCGATTTTTCCAGACGCAGGGCGTCTATCACCCGGAGACGTTCGCCGGCTTCATGCGGGCCGTGCGGCCGTTGAAGGTCAGGGTGCTCGCGGGGATCGTGCTCCTGCGCTCGGCGAAAATGGCCGAGTTCATGAACGCCAATATCCCCGGCATGGCGGTGCCCGACGACATGATCGCAGAACTGCGCGCGGCCGGCCCGAAGCGCGAGCTGGACGCCGGTGTCGAGATCGCCGTCCGGACGATCCAGGCCGTGCGGCCGCACAGCGATGGTGTGCACATCATGGCGATCAAGGCGGTGGATCGGTTGCCCGAGATACTGACCAAGGCGGGCCTGGGGTGAGCGCGACGCGGGGAGCATGGTGGCCTCGGTGATGACAGTGCCGGAATTCCAGAAACGCAAGCGTGAGGGCAAAAAGCTCATCGTCGTCACGGCGTACGATGCGCTGTTCGCGCGCATCATCGAACAGGCTGGCATTGATGTCATCCTGGTCGGCGACTCGCTGGGCGTGGTCGTGCAGGGCAAGAAGGACACGCTGTCGGTGACGATGGACGACATGCTGTACCACACCCGTTTGGTGGCCGGGGCTGCGAAACGCGCCTTGGTGATCGCAGACATGCCGTTCCTCTCCTATCAGGTGAGCGTGAACGAGGCGGTCCGGCACGCCGGGCAGTTCCTGCAGGCGGGCGCGGCTGCGGTGAAGCTGGAGGGCGGCACAGAAGTGGCGGATCGCGTCGAGGCGATCACACGGTTCGGCATCCCGGTCATGGGTCACATCGGCATGACGCCGCAGTCCGTGCATCGATTCGGCGGGTACAAGGTGCGGGGGAAGGAACGGGACTCGGCCGAACGGCTGCTGGAAGACGCGCGCGCACTGGAGGCGGCCGGCGCGTTCGCGGTGGTGCTAGAGGCCATTCCAGCCGAGTTGGCCGGGACGATCACGGGATCGCTGGCGATCCCGACGGTCGGCATCGGCGCCGGGCCGCACTGCGACGGCCAGGTGCTCGTGCTGTACGACCTGCTCGGGCTGTTCGACGAGTTCGTCCCGAAGTTCGTGAAACCCTACGCCCATCTCAAAGCGGATGCGCTCCAGGCGCTCCGGCGCTACAAAGAAGAAGTTGAGCAGGGGAAGTTTCCGACCGACTCCGAGAGCTACCATTGAGGAGGTTGAAAAAGGTCTCCAGCGGCGTTCTCGCTCGCCCGGACCCTGCGACCTACCGTCCACCCGTTACATCTGAAGAGCAACGGGTCCCCGGTATGCCTCGGACGCGCGAGCCGGGGACCCGCCAGACGGGTGCTGCTGGGCGGCCTTGTTGAACATCCTCTGGGACTGCTGAAGTCGTCACGGTGACGTGTCACAACGGTTTGCCATGAACGTGAGACGAGCTTTTCAGCATCCCGCTAGAACCGCGTCGCACGTGCTGATCCCGGACTATCCGGAGACACCATTGCCCGACCGATCCAAGGCGGGCGGGACCGACCGATCCAGGAGCCGAGCGTCGCTGGGCCTGCTCGCCTGGTACGTCCTATTCTGGGTCTGGATGGCGGTCTCCCCGGTGGACCGGCAGAACTGGGTGCTGGCCAACATTCTCCCGGCGCTATTCGTGGGGTTGCTGGTGGCGTCGCATCGATGCTTTCCGCTTTCGTTCGCGTCCTACGCGCTGATCACCGCGTTTCTCTCGCTCCATACCATCGGGGTGCATTACACCTACGCGCAGGTGCCGTTCGGGTACTGGCTTGAAGGCGTGTTCGACTTCCAGCGCAATCACTTCGACCGGATCGTCCATTTCTGTTTCGGGCTGCTGCTGACCTATCCGATGTATGAGGGGTTCGTCCGGTTCGCGCAGGCGGGGACGTGGCTCGCGGGCTCGCTCTCGGTCATCTTTCCGCTGGGCTTGAGCGGCGCGTGGGAAGTGCTGGAGGCGTGGGTGGCGCGGGCGGTACATCCGGAGCTCGGTGAAGCCTACCTGGGGTCACAGGGCGATCGCTGGGACGCGCAGCGCGACATCGCCGCGGCACTCTTCGGCGCGATCTTGTGTCTGGTGGTCATGGCGCTGGCGAGGCGTCTGCTGCCACGAGCCGTCTCTTCCCCCCGCGCATGAGCTCGTGGGCATCGGCGCCGACTCGGGGATATCTTCGGCGCCATCATGTCCTCCAGGGCCTGCTCGCGTGGTATGTCGTTCTTTGGGTCCTGCTGGCCATCGCGCCGGTGGACCGCCGTGACTGGTTCCTCGAAAACCTGCTCGCCGTCAGTCTGCTGGCGATCCTGGCGGCGACGTACCGCTGGTTCCCGCTGTCGGATCTCTCCTATCTCCTGATCACGGTGTTTCTGACACTCCACGCGATCGGGGCACATTACACCTACGCCCAGGTGCCCCTCGGCTTCTGGATGAAGGACGCGCTCGGGCTCTTGCGGAATCATTTTGACCGGATCGCGCACTTCGCGTTCGGGTTGCTGCTCACGTACCCGGTAGGCGAGGTGTTCCGCCGCATCACGCATCTGCGCGGCGGGTGGAGCTATCTCGTACCGATCACGACGGTGATGGCGATGAGCGGCCTGTTCGAGATCGTCGAGACATGGATCGCGCAGCTCGTGAGCCCCGAGCTTGGCGACGCCTACCTCGGCGCACAGGGCGACATCTGGGATGCGCAGAACGACATGACTTGTGCGCTGGCGGGCACGCTGCTCGCGGCCGTGACGATTGCGCTCATCACCCGAGGCCGCTCGGCGGAGCGATGGGATGAGGGACGTGCCCGCAGGCCGGCTGCGGGTCAGCCGCCGTCTCGGCACCCGCGTGTGCAGGCCACCTGAAACACGTGGCGGTCTTCCAGGCGAACCGCCGCCAATTGTCGCCCCCAGGCACACCCCGCATCGAGAGCGAGCAGATTGGGCTGCATCCGCAGGCCGAGCGCGGCCCAGTGCCCGCAAATGATCGTCGCTTCGGCGCTTCGCCGGCCTGGCACCTCGAACCAGGGCCGATACCCCTTCGGGCAGTCTTCGGGCGGGCCTTTGAACGAGAGCGCCATCTCGCCGGTGTCCGAACACACGCGCAAACGGGTCAACACGCTCGCGATGACGGCCAGGCGTGCCAGGCCGGTGAGGGATTCGGACCAGTGCCCCGGGGCATGGTGAAAGAAATAGCGAAGAAAGGCGCCCGCCTCTGCGCCACGCAACGTTGCCTCCACTTCGCCGGCCAATGAGATGGCCTTCGGCACGGTCCATCCCGGCAGCAGTCCCGCGTGCACGAGCACGAACTCCCCTTCGCGATAGAGCAGCGGCCGGTTCCGCAGCCAGGCGAGCAAGTCGTGACGATCCGGCGCGCGCAGCACATCCTGGACGGTATCCTGGGGGCGCGGCACGCGGATCCCTTCTGCGATCGTCAACAGGTGCAGGTCGTGGTTTCCGAGCACGGTCACGGCGGTGGGGCCGAGCCCTTTCACGAATCGAAGGACCTGCACCGACGCCGGCCCACGGTTGACGAGGTCACCGACGAACCACAGCCGGTCGCGCGCCGGATCGAGCGTGATCGCGTCGATCAGCCGGCGCAAGGCACCGTAGCAGCCTTGCACGTCGCCGATGGCGTAGGTGGCCATTGGAGAAGGGTGTCACACGTCAATGGTCGTGCGCCACTCGTGAAACGGACAAGGGGACAGCTGAGACTCCTCACGGATGATGGATGACGACTGACTGGTTACGGTCCTGCGTTCCAGCGTAATGAGGCCACAAAGACCAGGGCGGCGAGTAGGGCGAGCAAAGCGCCAAACCAGAAGGGGGCGGCCGGCCCCACGTAGTCCCACAACACACCCGCCATCAGGCTCGCTGGCAGGATCCCCAGTCCGACCACCATGTGATACAACCCGAAGCCGGTCGCCTTCCGATCTGGTGGCGCCAGCTCGGCCAGGTAGGCGCGCTGCACGCCGTCCGTCAAGCCCATGTAGCAGCCGTAGAGCAGGAACCCGGCGATGATCTGCCAGACGCTCACTGCCAGCGCCACGCCGGCATAACTGATGCCAAACAACCCGAAGCCGGTCAGGATCATCGCGGGTCGGCCGAAGCGATCAGCGAGGAGCCCGCCCGGGATCGACGTGAGCACATAGACGAGGTTGAACGCCAGATACACGCCCGAGATCAGCGCCGGCTCCGCGCCCACGTGCTGGGCTTTCAAGATCAGAAAGGCGTTGCTCGAGTTACCCAGCGAGAACAGGCCGACGGCGCCGAGGAACCCGAGGAACCGCGCGTCCCAACCCCGGAGGACCCAGCGAGCCGATGTCTGGGCAGCAGGCGTCGGCCGATCTTCATGGATGAACCACACGATGAGCGCGACTGCCAATGCGCCAGGAATCATGGACAGCCAGAAGACCAGGCGATAGTCCCCTGCCCAGAACGCGAGGATGGCCAGGGCGACGGCCGGTCCCACGACCGCTCCGGCCGTGTCCATGGCTCGGTGAACGCCGAAGGCCAGGCCGAGATGCTCCGATCGCGTCGAGGCGGCAATGATGGCATCGCGGGGCGCTGTTCTGATCCCCTTGCCGATCCGGTCGGTTAATCGTGAAGCAAGCACCACTCCCCAGGCCGTCGCGAGCGCCAGGATGGGCCGCGAGGCCGTCGAGATGCCATAGCCCAGCTCCATCAGCAGCTTGTTCTTCCCCAATCGGTCTGCCAGCACACCGGAGAAGAGCTTGAGCAAACTGGCCGTGGCTTCTGCCAGCCCCTCGATCAAGCCGATGGCCGACTTGCTCGCGCCGAGGGTCGACGACAGGAAGAGCGGGACGAGCGGATAGACCATTTCCGAGCTGACGTCCATGCAGAAGCTCACCCAGCCGGCGACCCAGACGTTGCGCGGGAGGCTCGGGAGCTTCATCGTGGGACGTCGGGAAACGGATCTGACAGGACTCGGCCTGGCGTGGTGTGTCTCAAGGAAGGTCTTTCACGGGTATTTGGCTTCGATCGTGCTGCGCAGGCCGCCGCGCGCCGTGAATTCACCGGTGACGATCGCCCACACCGGCCGGCAGGCGGCGACGAGATCGTGCAGGATGCGGTTGACAGCATTCTCGTAAAAGATGCCGAGATTCCGATAGGCGTGGATGTAGAGCTTGAGCGACTTCAGCTCGACGCAGGCCCTATCCGGCATGTAGCGGAGGCGAATCGTGCCGAAATCAGGCAGCCCGGTCTTGGGGCAGATCGCGGTGTATTCCGGGATCTCGATCGTGATCTCGTACCCTTTGTACTGGTTGGGCCAGGTCTCGATCTCCGGCAACGGCGCCGTGAGGCCGCTCTTCGCATGCGTCTCGGTGTACCCGAGCTTCGATCCCTTCTTGGCTCCCGTTATTCCCGTTACTTTGTCGCGTTTCACGGCGCGTTCCTTACCGAGGCTCACTGGCTAGAGGCGATAGGCTATGAAAATAGGAGCAGCGGGATAGGCGGCGTGGCGCGTCCTTCTTGCCCTGCTTTCTCAACCTCTCGCCCATAGCCCATCGCCCCGAGCCTGTCTCGTCACACTTGTTTCATCCACTCCACTTGCCCGATCTTTTCCAGCTCGAAATACAACGTGACCCACGGGCACATCATCTCGGGGTAGACTTCGCAATAGCCTCCCTTGCGCACACCTCCGCACGGCCCATGGCTCATGAATTTCGGGCATTCGGCCTTGGGCGAGCCGTCTGGGATCGGCGGGCGATTGTGGACGCCCCCCACGAACTGCTCTCCGTCTTCCTCACCGGGTACGAGCACGCGCAACGGCATGGCGGGCATGCTACACGCTTTGCATATACTGCGCAATCTCGCTGAGCTGGAGCTCGCGCACCGCGATGTCCGGGGCGTACACGACCTCGTCAGCGGCCCAGCCGATGATCGGGCGAGACTGCTTGGTAATGCCGAGGATGTTCTTGAGAAACCGGCGGATGTTGCCGGTAATCCGGATCGCGTTGGCCTGGAGCGGGGCGCCGAGGCGGCCGTCCTGAATCAGGTAGGAGTCGCCCACTACGGTGCAGGTGAAGTCCCCCGCGCGCAGGCCATTGATCGCGTACGTGTACCAGATCCGGCCGATGTACACGCCGTTGCCGACGAGGCGGAACAGGCTCTCGGTCGTATGGGGGACCGCGCCTTCGATACAGACGTTGGTGGCGGCGATCGTGGGCGTCACTTCGAACGAGCGGCCGCCGCGGGCAGACAGCCGAAAGCCGTTGCGCGGGACGAGGGCCTCGGGATGGTCCTGTGGATTGACGCCGAGTTTCTCGCGCGCGCGCGGGTCCCGCAGCAGCCGCTGCGTCTCATAATGATTGGAAAGCAGGCCACGGAGCACGCCCTCCTTGATCAGGTCGGTGCGTCCGGTCGGCAATCCCTCGCAGGTCGTTCCCTTGCTCCCGGCGAGGCCCCGCGCCGCGCCATGGTCATAGATCGACAGGAGATCGCACGCGACTGGCCGGCCCAGGTGCCCGAGGAAGGCCGAGCGGCTGCTGTAGAATGCGTCCGCGCTGAGGCTCGGCAAGATGAGATTGTTCATCAGATCACTGACTGGTTGGGGGCCGAGCACGACCGTATAGGAGCCGCTCGGCAGGCGCTGCCCGCCGGCCGAACGAATCGCGTTGCGCGCGGCCTCGGCACCCGCCTCGCCCGTGAACTTGGCCAGGTGCGTGGTTGCGGCGTAGCCGCTGCCTTTGGCGTTGAACTGCTCTACCATCGACGTGACGTAGGACGACACCAGTGTGGTCTCGTCGGTTTGGACCTTGGGCATCAGCGTGGAGACCACCGCCATGCGCTGCTGGTGGAAGGTGACGTCCCCGCCGACGATCAGACCGAGTTGCTTGATCCACTCCCTGGCGCCCGCCAATCGTGCCAGGGGCTCCGACGCCTGGAAGGCCGTGAGGGCCGCCTCAATGACCTGCCAGCCCGCCTTCAGCAGGGCGCTGTCCGGGAGATCCAGAATGAGGCGATCAGCGGCGCGCGCCAGTCTTTTCGCCGTCTTGCCGGACTCCGGAATCGGTGTGGGGAGAGAGACGAATTCCGGGTCGTGCACGGCGTTCGCGCGCGCTTTTTCGAGGGCCCGCTTGAGACCGTGGAGCGATAGATCGCGCGCTTCGCAGCCGAAACCGATCCGCGGCCCATCGGCGCCGGTGAAGACGGCGCGGATGCCAAGACCATAACTCTCAGTGGACTTGGGCTCCTCCACGCCGTGACAGGGAATGTTCGAAGTGTAGTTCAGCCGGCAGAGAAGCTGACCCGTGCTCGAGGCATACACCTCCGCTTCGCGAATATCGTTGGCTCGGGCGACGAGGCGCAGGCCCTGCTGGACGGTGGCCTTGAGTGTGGCGAGGGGGATCATACGCCGGTGAGGCGGGCCCGGCTGCGCATGGTGGGCGCGCCGTTGCCCAGCCGTTTCGTCTGCATCGGCTGGCCCTTGCCGCAGTTCGGGATCGGCGTCAAGCGCAAGTCGCGACCCACCGCATCCACTTTCATCAGGTAGTCCTTCGTGTCTGCGGTCATGCCGCCGCCCCGGTAGAGCTGTCCGATCTGGCCCTTCCGAATCTCATAGACTTTCTGGGCCGAGATGCTGAAGTTCTCGCGCGATTCGGCAATGGACGGGGTGCGGTGCCCGACGAGGTAGTAGCCGTGGTCCACCTCGGCGATGATCTGGTGCGGATCGTGCGGGCCAGCGCCGAACACGGTGTTGGACATGCGGATGAGCGGGACCATCGCCGCTTCGGTGGCCTTGTAGGAGCCGTTCGGGTCCACACCAAGGATCGCCGCAGTCTGCCGGCTGTTCATGAAGCCGGTGAACACCCCTTTGTCGATGTGGATCACCTTCCTGGCCGGCGTGCCTTCGTGGTCATAGACGTAGTGACCGAGGCCCGGCAGACTGGGGTCCGAATACGCGCTGACCAGCGGTGAGGCGATGGGATGCCCGATCTGCGTCTGGTCGAGGCTGCGAAGCAGCCAACTCCGTCCGGCATACCCCGTTTCCATCTTCAGTGCGCGGTCGAGCTCCGCGGGATGTCCCACGATCTCGTGGGCCTTGAGCGCGTTGTAATGGGGATCCGTCACGACCACGACTTCCCTGTCCGTCGCACGGAGCGGCGGGGCATCCGCCAGTTTGAGGCAATCCCGGCCCAAGCCGGTGGCGAAGGTGAGGAGATCGAGGTGTCGGATCAGGTCGCTGCGGGTACCCTCGGTCACGACCTCCCATCCCCGCTGATGGCCGATGTAATCGTACAGCGCCTGCTCGCCGGACCCTTGCTCCGCCACGACGGTGCAGAAGCCGAGCGTCGTCGCAAACGACTGATCAATCAGCGCGCCTTCGGAGCTGGCGAACAATTCGCGGCCGAGGCTCGTGGACGCGGACACCGAATTGAAGCGAAGAGCCGCCCCGAGGCCGGCGACCGCCCGTGAGCACTCGCGGGTGTAGCGTGTCACTTCGCTCACGGGCACGGATCGCGGATCGACCGCGTACTCTGCCTTCACGGTGTCCTGCCGTACGTCGATCGGCGCGAGCGCCAGCGGCGTGAGGCTGTCGGCGAGATCGGGGAAGCGTTTGCGCAGGTCCTGCTTGAGCCGCGCGCTGGCGATCGCGCGCTCGTAGGCGTGCCGCAGGCCGTCCTTGAGGAGTCGCGGCAACCGCGTGAGGTCCGCATGACCGAGGCGATACCCGTAGTAGCCGGCGGCAGGAAGCGGGTCGCCAGCCAGAACCCGGACGCCGAACCCGAAGACATAGTCATCGAGGGCGGACTTGCTGACGCCGTTCTCGGCGGTGGCCGCTTTCACCTCGATGACTTCGAGGCGGAGGTCCGCATACTGACAATCGCGCCAGCACTTGCGGGCCTGGCGGACGAGATCATGGGAGGCGCGCTTGAAACGGTCGAGGCTCTCGACTGTAACCGGCTTGATGCCAAAGGTTCGTCCCATAACCCCCTTCACAAGCCAGCACGTGCCGGCAGCACCAGTTCTCTTGAAAGCGCTCCCGCTTGCGTAGATTTTCGGAATTATAGGGTCCTCAGATGTGACCGTCAAGCAAGACCGCGCGGCCAGCTACTGCCTTCGCGGAAACGGGAACAGGCGCCCCTGTTAGGGCCAATGGCCTACCAGGAGAACAGGGCCTAGGCCTTCTTTTGGCGTGAGTGGGCCTTCAGAGAAGTTGCATTAAGAATTCAAGCTGTTATAGGATTACCTGCTCAAGAAGTCTCGCCGGTCCGGCGGAAGATTGCGATTGACAATGGGGTGGGCGGTTGCTAGACTCAGCCTTTCCCGCCCCCCCGAAAGTGCTCGGAACCATGGAAAAAATAAGGATTTTCAGGTCTTTCAGGAAAATGACCGGGAGCCGTAAAGTGGACGCTCCCGCCCATACACAGGAGGCGTTGCGATGAGTCTGGATTACGTCAAATTCACCCCGGGATTCGGAAAGTTCATGCCGAAGGAGTACCGCGATATGGTCGACCACGGTCCCTTTGGCAAGAAGGTCTCGGTTTCCCAGGTGGGGAGCTTCAAGGAGATCGTGGAAGAGCATCCCATGTGCGCGGGCTGCGCGATGACGCTCTTCATCCGGCTCGCCATAGTCGCCTTTCCGAACCCGGAAGATACCATCACGGTCGGCACCGCCGGCTGCGGGCGCTTGTCAATCTCCCAGGCGGCGATTCCCTTCGTGTATGGCAACTACGGCGACACCAACGGTGTGGCGAGCGGCCTATCCCGGGGATTACGGCTGCGGTTCGGCGACAAACCGAAGGACGTGGTCGTGATGGCCGGCGACGGCGGCCTGGCGGACATCGGCTTCTCCCAGGTACTGCATTCCTGGTTCCGGAAGGAGAAGTTCACCACGATCATGCTCGACAATGAGGTCTACGGCAACACAGGCGGTCAGGAGAGCGGCATGACGAACCGGGGCGCTGTGCTCAAGATGGCGCCGCTGGGCAAGAAGTTCGAGAAGATGGACATGGTGGGCATGGCCAAGCTGGCCGGCTGCGCGTACGTGGCGACGGTGGTCCCGAACAATCCGCGCCGTGTGGAAACCGTGATCAAGAAAGCGGTGCTCATCGCCCGCGAAGTGGGGCCGACCTACATCCAGGCCTACACGTCCTGCAACATCGAGTACGCGATCCCGACCGACAAGGTCATGGAAGACGCCAAGAACGTTGAGGGCGACCGGTACCAGTTCTCGGAGTATGTCACCGACGAGGCCAAGCAGTATCTGTCCGATCGGTACGGCTACCGGGAATATCTGCCGAAACCGGCGGGGGCCTCCGCGGCGATTGCACAATCGTAATGGGCGCCGTGGTGCCGCTCTTGAGACGAGATCGGGGGTAAGTTAAGGAGGAGACGCCATGGCAAGACGGTTCAACATCCGGATGGCCGGGGTGGGCGGCCAGGGGGTCGTGACCGCGTCCCATATCCTGAGCACGGCCGTGATCAACGCCGGCGGCGAGAGCACGATCGTCCCGTTCTACGGCTCCGAGAAACGCATGGCGCCGGTCGAGAGCTACGTGCGGGTCTCGGACGAGCCGATCTACGAGATCGGCGAAATCACCTTTCCCCACATCATCATCATCTTCCACCCCCAGGTGATCACACACGGCAAGTCCTACACCATGCCCTTCTACTTCGGGCTCAAGGAGGACGGCATCGCGTTGATCAATCACGACGGGCCGATGAAACTCCAGAAAGATCATGCGCGAGAGCTGCAGGAGCGGAGGGTCAAACTCTATTACCTGCCGGCCACCAAGATCTCGCTGGAGGTCTCGGGCATGGACCTGGCTACCAACATGGCGTTGATGGGGGCCATCGGGGCCATCACGGGTCTGACCACCATCGCCGCGCTGGAGCAGGCGGTGAAAGACCGGTTCCTGGGCAAAGGGTTCGTCGTGTCGGGCGGGACGGCCGCACTAGACAGCGTGGTGGAACGCAAGTTCAAAAAGAAGCAGGAGCTGATCGAGAAAAACATGGCGGTCATCCGCACGGCGTGGGACTATGCCGTGGATCAGGGCTGGGCGTCGAAATCGGTCACGAAGACGCAGCCCGCTGTCGGAGCGACCGTGTAACTGCACGAAGTGAGGCGTTCATGTATCTTGTTGCGAACATCGACACCAACATTTGCGCGGCGACGAGCTGCCGGCTCTGTACGCAGTTCTGTCCCGAGCCCAACACAATTCTGTACAGCATGGAGCTGGGCAAGGACAAAGGCCACAAGTACGGCTCGGCCTACGTCGCCGTGGACCGGTGCAAAGGCTGCGCCCAGTGTGTCTGGGTGTGCGACAACATGGCCAAGCATCATGCGATCAAGATGGTGATGATCGATCAACTGCCGGAAGCGGCCCTCACCGATAACGTCACCTACGGCGAGAAGGACACCAAGGCGGTCCTCGCCAGTCCTGTGGTCGGATGAAGGGGGAAGTGTGAGCGTGGAAACCATGCAGCAGAAGAAAGACCGGATCATCGTGCCGGGGCCGGCGGGTTTCCATCCGCCGTCGGCCGCGCAGCTCGGGGTGAGCTTGCCAGACCCGGGCCAGGGGCTCGCGTACGGCGTGCTGGAGCCCAAGGAAGAAAAAGTCATGGAAGAAATCGCCCGGGTGATGCTGACCAGCCCGAACGCGACCATCTTCCCGGGGCCGCTCGTGTTGTGGGCCTGGAACGAGCACGCGGTCGAAAAAGCCAAGGCCGTGCTCGAGATTGCCGCCCAGATTCCGGACGTGATGATCATCCCCATGCCGGACTACCGGCCCAAGTATCCGAAGATCGACCCCGAGGAGGTCATCAACCCGAACCACCCGAACCTCACAATCTGGGGCAACAAAATCGAAGCCTGCATTTTCGTCGGCGTGCACTGTCACTATGCAAACCTCACGTTGAAGATGATCCGGGCGGGCACGAACTGTTGCACGACCGCGCTCTGCGCCGAGCAGGGGCATGAGGATGCCATGCTGACTGTGCGCGATTGCGACATGGCGAAATTGAAACACGTGGCCCAGGTTATCAAGCGCGTACGCGAGCAGATGGGGATCAAGCTGCCCGCGAGCGGCGAGAACGTGCGCTTCACGGGCCTCCAGTCGAGAGTGCACGGTGGCAAGACGCATACGAACCCGATGGAGTTCCTGCCGGCCGAAAGCGGGACGGCCAGCGCAGCGGCCTTTGGACACCGGCCTGAGCAGATGAAACGCGAAGCCTAGGCGGGGGCACGAGGCAAGAGGCAAGCGGCAAGAAGGGGCGTGACATTTCACCCCTTGCCCCTAGCCCCGTGCCCCTCGCCCATTTCATAAAGAGGTGACACGATGAGCGAAGCCCTGGAAGCTCAAGTCAAGACCAACCCGCAGGGTGATCCCATCACCAGCGTGGCGGCGCCGAAACTCGACGGCAAGAAGGACCCCCATGCGGAAGCGAAGAAGCAGCAGATCGTCTCCCCCGAGTACATGTTCTTGGAGGCCCCGCGGACGAGGGAGTTCATCACGGGCAGCGAGTCCGCGAAGGAGGCTGTGCGCCGGTCCAACGTCGACTTTTCCGTGGCCTATCCGATCACACCGCAGAGCGAGACGATGCAGCTCATCGGGGTGCTCTACGGCGAAGGGTACGTCAAGGAGTACTACCGGGGGGAGGAAGAATACGGCGTGATGTCCGCGATCGCCGGTGCGTCGCGCGCGGGTGTGCGTTGCTTTACGGCGACGGCAGGACCGGGGACGCTGCGGGGCATCGAGGCGATCGCCTCCTGGCCCGGCCACCGGCTACCTGCGGTGATCATGTTTACGTGTCGGGTCGTGAATGCGCCGTTGGCCATCCAGCCGGACAACATCGAGGTGTCCTATCTGCTGAATTGCGGAATGATCGTGTTCCACGCCGAGAACCAGCAGGATCTCTTCGACTTCATCATGAAGGGATTCATCATCAGTGAGAAGAACGACGTCACGCTGCCGGTGGGGGTAGCCTGCGACGGGTTCTTCGTGACGCACGCGCGTGGGTATGTAAATATGCAGGACCGGTCCCTCAAACTGCCGCCGCGGGAGGCCTGGCGCGGGGCGGTGCCGGTGCTGGATGCCGAGAATCCGCCCGCGCGGCTGTCGCGCGATGCGCCCGTGCAGAAGTCGAACTTCATGGCGTACAACATTCACGCAGTCTGGCAGCAGGAAGTGTGGGCGGCCGTCGAGCGCTCGCGCAAGTACATCAATAAATTCATGGGCGGGCTGGTCACGGCGGAGAACACCGAAGATGCCGACGCGATCTTGGTCGCCTCTGGTAGTGCCGTCGCGCAGTCGCGGGAAGCGATCCGGCTGTGCGCCGAGAAGGGGATCAAGGCCGGCCTGATCAAGATCCGGTCATTGCGGCCGTTCCCGACCGCGGAGCTGCGGCAACTCTGCGCCAAGGCCAAACTGATCGTTATCCCCGAGTTCAACTACGTGGGCTGGCTGGCGAAGGACGTGGCGGCCGCGATCTACGGGTACTCCAAGGCCAAGATCATCGGCGGGCCGCGGGTGTACGGCGGGCAGTCCATGCCCGTGGAGCTGATCGTGGACGAAGTAGAGTCCGGGTTGACCGGCAAGAAGTCCACGAATGTGGCCCTGTCCCAAGTCATGGGGAGTGACGTCGACCCGGCCATGGTCGCCCACTTCATGCAGAATATCTGAGCGGCTGGCGTCCGAAAAACAAAGGCCCGATCCCTGTAGGATCGGGCCTTTGTTTTTGCGTTTAGCCCGTTATCTGTTGCGTCCGTTCATTCAGTGACGGGCACAACTGACAAAACAGGCCAAACAGCCCCAACGTCGATTCACGTCTGCAGATCGTCCTGGACCAGTTCTTCGCTTTCCGGCATGCCGGAGGCGATAAATTTGGCGTACGAGAGATAGATCATGCTGCTGTCGCGCATGGCTCGGGCGCCCTGCGTCAGCCGCTCGACTTGTGTCGCATCAGATGATGCTCGGGCCCGTAAGGCGTCGACATGCTCGGCCAGCACCTTGTTGTACCGCTCCATCGCCAGCTCAACGTCCCGGTATGCCTGCATAATTATCTCGGTCATGGATTCACCCCCGAACAGAAGGTTACGACCGTTGAGCCCGTTACGCCGGTTCAGCTAGTCAAATTAGTTTGGCAAACAACCCCGACCATACGGACACAGCGGGCCAAACTGACCGAACGATCTAAACGTCACGTAGCATACTCCACGTTCGTTCTGACGTTCAACCAGACGATGGGCACCATCGGCGGACTGTCCGAACCGATCCTCCGTGCGCTCCACGAGGTGCTGGGTCTGCCCCGTGGAGGCGCGACCCCGGCTCTCTGTGGGGCGGTGGCCGAGCTGTCGCGGCGCTTCACGCACGATCGACCCATTCGGCCCGATGCCTATCTGGAGGACCCAGTGCTGCGCGCCGGTTACCTGGCGTACTTCTTCCCGGTCAATCTGGCCAAAGTGCAGATGCTGCTGAGCGAACTGCCGTCCGTCCCCGATGCTGATCGCGGTGAAAGGCCTGGACGGGTCCTCGACGTCGGCTGCGGGCCCGGGACAGCAGCCCTGGCTGTCCTGGACTGGCTGCATCAGCGGGACCCCTTCCGGTTTCATGCCCTTCACGTGGTGGCCGTGGATCACTCACGGGCGGCCTTGCGCGAGTGCAAGCGGCTCTGGACCGCCTATCAGCGTCCAGCCGGTCCCTCAGGCCCGTGCTTGGTGGCCCACCACTGTGATGTGGCGCGGGCACCCGACCTGCGTGAGCTCGCGCCGCGCGACGGTGACCGCTACGACCTCATCATCCTGGCGAACACACTCAACGAGCTGTTCCGGGACGCGCGCGATCCGGTTCTACGCCGGACGACGCTCGTGCGCCGGCTGCTGGACTGGCTGGATAACTCGGGGTCGCTGATCATACTCGAACCCGCGCTCCGTTCTGTTACGCGGGAGCTGCACGAGGTTCGAGACAACTTGCTGGCCGACCGGCTGTGCACTGTGTACAGCCCCTGCCTGCGCGACCGACCGTGCCCGGCGCTGGCAAAGTCGGACGACTGGTGTCACGAAGAGCGGCCCTGGACGGCGCCATCGCTGGTCGTGGCCGTGGACCGGCAGGTCGGATTCATCAAGGATGCGCTCAAGTTCTCCTATGTCATCCTGCGGAAGGACGGGCGGACGATCGTCCCGCGAGCACCGGGACTATTCCGCGTGGTAAGTGAGTTGCGCAAGATGAAAGGTGAGAAGCGGGCCTGGCTCTGCAATGAGCTTGGGCGACCGGAGGTCGGCCGGCTCGACCGCGAATACACGGCCGCCAACGCCGCCTTTGATCAGTGGCATCGGGGGGCCATCGTGAGGGTCGAGGAGTTGACCGGGAGGGGGAGGAACATCGGGCCAGGTCACGTGGAACGCATTACACGAGACACGTCCGTGACCCTGGTGAGGCCGGTCTTGCCCGATTAGTCCCCTTCCGGTTCCGCGGAGCCGTGCTTGTGGGTGACCTGGTCTTCCTCGAAGAGCTCGGCCATTTCGTCGGCGATCACCTCGCGGTCGTTGGGAACCGAGACCAGCGGGATCTCTTTGCGGGGCGCAGGCGCCGGCTTGGAGGTCGCGTTCGGATCAGGATGGTCTGCGGGCGGTCGCGAAGGCGTCTTTCCCATGGGGCTCAGTATACACCACCCAGTCACTCAAATGCCTCCAGTGACGATCGTTCCGCGAATTGATGACGGCAGGCCTTGCAGGTGACAAAGTAGATGGCCTCCCGTACCGACATGTCGATCCGGAAATCCAGCTCCACGCCACGCCCTTCGCACGCCGGGCAGGACATGTCCCGCAGGCGGTAGGGGATGTCGGGCTGGGTCCGGAGATAGAACTCCATGTCAGCGTGGACCGGGAACGTGTACCGGCACTTCTTGCATGCGCCTTTCCATTCGCCGTCGGGCTGCACGGTCCGGCGGTCGATCATGAACTCGCTCGCCTTGCAGATGGCGCAGCAGGCGCTTGTCAATCTCGTTTCGACTTGCTCGACGGTCAGCATCACCATGGGCGATCAGCTCCTTCCCTGCCGAATGGGCACGAATGCTGCCGCCGAGTATACGGGCCGGGTCTTCGCATCCGCAACTGCCCCAAAGGCTTTCTTGGTCAGGTGTGCAGCACTTCCGGTATAATGGCTGCCGATGCATTACATCACGGATACCTTGCTGGTCGGCAATGCCGAGGATGCAGAGCGACCGGCGCCCTTCATTGAGGCGATTCTGTTCGTCGCCGGGGACTACGCGATTGATCCACCGGGGGGCGTGAAGTTCGCGCAAGTGCCGCTGGTCGAGTTCGGAGAAGCCGACCCGCACGATGTCCTGGATGCCGTCGAGTGGCTGGAGGAGAATGCGCCCTCCCAGCGGCTCATGGTCTGCTGCCGGGCCGGACTGGGTCGCTCCGTCTCGATGGTGATCGCGTATCTCTGCTGCGTGGAAGGGATGAGCTACGACGAGGCGTTGGAGCTGGTCAAAGCACGACGGCCCGGCGCCACACCGCTCCCGAACCTGGAGCAGACGATCCAAAAGGTTCAGCAGATCAGACGAGCCCGCCATGCCCACGGCCGCACACGGGGACAAGAAGCGGACCCCTCGCCGTCGTCCGAAGCCGGCTCCCGTTGAGCCAGCCCGGAATCCCTCGGCCTTGCGCGTGCTCCAGCATGACATCTCGTCCTGCACGACCTGTCCGGGCTTAAAGCCGTGGCGCCAGTTCGGCCCCGACGCCTACGGGACGGCCTCCACGGGCTGCTTGCTGGTCGGCGAGGCACCAGGGTACGTGAGCTGGAAGAACCGACGCCGGTTCATCGGGCCGGCCGGTCTGCTGATCCGTCGCGCCCTGGCCCGGATCGGCCATCCCTGTTATCGCGATCTGGAAGACCTCTTCTATATGACCGATGCCGTCAAATGCCACCCGGCGCCGGCTGGGAACCCGGCTTCGAACCGCTCGCCACGGCGGAGCGAGATCAAGAACTGCGCAGGCTATTTGGCGCGTGAGCTTGCGGTACTGCGGCCGTCCGTGATCGTCACCTTCGGCAAGACCGCGGCCGAGCAGGTCGGTCGGGCGATGGAACGGGTCCACGGGGCGGCGTTCCATATGGCTCCAACTCTCATCGCATTCCCGCATCCCTCGCCCCGCAATCAGGTGACGATCGGCAAGCGCTACCGCTCCGTGGCGGCCTTGGAACGCGCGGTTACACGGGCTTTTCATCGGATCATCGGTCAGCTCGAAACCGTCGGCGGCGGAACGAGATAAACGGACCAAACGGACCAAACGAACTCATGCCTGAACTCCCTGAAGCCGAAGTCGTCGCCAGGCAACTCGGCGCGCGCGTCCTCGGCGCAACCATCAAGGACGTGTGGCTGGGACGTCCTGATATCGTCCGTCAGGGGCTGGATACGCTGGACTGGTACCGGGGTGCGGCGATCACAGGCATCGACCGTCGGGGCAAGAGCGTCATCCTTTCGCTGGCCAAAGCCAGTGATACCCGCTACCTGATCGCCGAACTGGGGATGACAGGCCTCCTGCTCTTTCAGGGTGTGCCGGTCAGGCATCCCCAACACCTCCATCTTATGCTCACGATGGACGGCGGACAGGAACCGGAGCTGCGCTACTGGAACCCTCGGCGATTCGGGCGGATCCATCTGCTGGACAAACCGGGCCTTGATCGGTTTCTTGTCAAGCGGTTCGGGTGTGATCCGCTGACAGTCTCCTGGGAGGAGTTCCGAAGGTTGGTAGGCAGGCGCCGCGGTCGGCTGAAAGCTTTGCTCATGCACCAGCAGGTGATCGCCGGTATCGGCAACATCTACGCGAACGAGATTCTTCACCGCGCTCGGCTGCATCCCCATCACACCGCTAGCCGCCTGAAGTCCGAGCGGGTCAGGCGGCTGTTCGACGTGGTGCGCGAGGTCCTGACCGATGCCATTCGCCATGGGGGCTCCAGCGTCCGGGACTTCATCGCTCCGGATGGCACCCAGGGGCTATTCACACGCCGCCATCTCGTCTATAACAAGGCCGGCCGGCCGTGCCCGTCCGGCTGCGGATCGCGTATCCGTCGGTTGCCGGGCGACCGCACCTCCTTTTACTGCCCCTTTTGCCAACGCCTGCGTTAGCCCGCCAGTTTCATGTTTACCTGCTAGTCCTCTGGTGATGGCACTGCTTTGAAAATGCCCCCTGACCTTCTCCTCTCCCCCGAGGGGAGATGGAGGCGTTTGCAGGGTGCACGGGTGGCCGTACACCCGTTGCAATGCGGAGCACCGGGTACCCGGCGCCGCGCGACCTCACCGCGAGGTGCGAAGCCGCTAGCCCGGAGCTCGGCCACGACAACTCTCCCTGGTTCCTCAGTCGGTTACCTCCTGCCCGTCCGGCGAACTGGTAGGCCTTTTTTCATGAGCCGGTAGGCCTTTTGGCGAGTTGAGTCTTCTGGGGGAATCCGTTAAACTTTCCACTTCCCTGAGCCCTATGATCGGCTCATGGATTACAGGAAAGGAGTCCGATGGCGAAGGTGCTTGAGGGGCCCGGAATGGGCCTCATGAAGAAGTGGGGCATCAACGTTCCCCAATATGTCGTCCTGACATCGGCGGAGGAGTTTGACAAGCTAGCCGAGGCCGACGGCTGGCTCAAGAAAGCCAGACTCGTGGCAAAGGCCCACGAAGCGCTGGGCTCGCGTTTCAAATTGGGGTTGGTGAAAGTTGGGCTAGATCTTGCTGGCGCGAAGGCCGCGGTCCGGGAGATGCTGGGCCGGCAGGTCGGCAGCATCACGGTCTCGCAAGTGATCATCTCGGAGATGGTCCCGCACAAGGACGAGTACTACGCGGCGGTGAAGTCCACCCGCGAAGGCGCGGATATCCTGGTGGCCAATTGCGGCGGGATCGAGGTGGAGTCCAACTGGGATCGCGTGAAACGCCTGCCGGTCGAGGTCGGCGAGAAGCCGACCCCGGCAGCGCTGGAGAAGCTTGCGGAGGACGCCGGGTTCTCGGGGGCGTTGGCCAAGAAGGTTGCGGACTTTGCCGGGAAGCTGTTCGCCTGCTTCGATAACGAGGATGCCCAGTATCTGGAAGTCAACCCGGTCGTGGCGCGCGAGAGCGATGGCGAGCTGATCGCGCTCGATGCGGTTACGCTGCTGGACGCGGACGCCAAGTTCCGTCATTCGGATTGGAATTTCTCCTTCGCGGCCGAGTTCGGGCGCGCCTACACGAAGCCCGAGCTCGCGGTCATGGCCGTGGACTCCAAGATCAAGGGCTCGGTCAAGTTTATCGAGATTCCGGGCGGCGACACGGCCATGCTGCCGGCCGGCGGCGGCGCGAGCGTGTATTACGCGGATGCCGTGGTGGCTCGTGGCGGCAAGCTGGCGAACTACGCCGAATACTCCGGCGATCCGCCCGACTGGGCGGTAGAGGTCCTGACCGAGAAGGTCTGCTCCCTGCCCGGCATCAAAAATATTATCGTCGGCGGCGCGATCGCGAATTTCACCGATGTGGAGAAGACCTTCGGAGGGATCATCGCCGGCTTCCGCAAGGCCAAGGCTGACGGCAAACTCCAAGGCGTCAAGATCTGGGTGCGGCGCGGCGGGCCCCGCGAGAAGGAGGGGCTCGAAGCGATGCGCACACTGCGCGAGGAAGGGTTCGACATCCATGTCTTCGACCGCCATACACCGCTCACCGATATCGTCGACATGGCGCTCCAGAAGAAGTGATGAGTGCTGAGGACTGAGCCGAGACACAAGCCGGCGAGGTCGGCTCCACCCTCTCAGTCCTCAGCACTCAGTCCTCAGTCCCGACGGAAGAGGGGAGATCCCGATGAGCATCCTAGCCAACAAAGACACCAAGGTCGTGATTCAGGGCGGCGCGGCGGGGCAGAACGCCGCGCGGCGCATGGCCGAGTTCTGTTACCTGATCAAGCGGCCGCTCAATGTCGAGGCCTTCGTGTACCCGCCCGATGCCGGCAAGACGAACGAGGTCCCGTACGGCAGCGGGTTGCTCGCGATTCCGGTGTACAAGAGCGTCGCTGAGGCCACCGCCCAGCAACCCCAGATCAACACGAGCCTGGTCTATATCGGGGCCGACCGAGCCTGCGCGGCCGGCATGGAGGCGTTGAATGATCCCAGGATCCAGCTCGTCTCCATGATCACGGAGGGCGTGCCGGAACGCGATGCCAAGCTGCTGGCGCGGCAGGCCACGAAGCTGGGGAAAATCTTCAACGGCCCCTCCTCGATCGGGATTATCTCCGCCGGGGCCTGTCGGCTCGGGGTGATCGGCGGCGCGTACGATAACCTCGTCTCGTGCAAGCTCTATCGCGAAGGCTCCTTCGGCGTCATCACCAAGTCCGGCGGCCTGTCCAACGAGATCATCTGGATTTGCTCGCAGTTCGCGGACGGGATTACCACGGCGATCGGGATCGGCGGCGACGCCTATCCCGGCACCGATTACGTGAGCTACCTGGAGAAATTCGAGCAGGATCCCCAGACGAAGGCGGTCGTCATCGTCGGCGAGATGGGCGGCGACCTGGAGGAGCGCGCAGCCGAGTGGTATGGCGCCAAGAAACGCCGGGTCAGGCTGCTCGCGGTGGTTTCCGGGTTCTGCCAGGAGAGCCTGCCCAAGGGCATGAAGTTCGGCCACGCCGGCGCAAAGGAAGGCCTGAAGGGTGAGGGGTCGGCGCGCGCGAAGTCCGATGCACTGAAGAAGGCGGGCGCGATCGTACCGGACACCTTCGGCGCGCTGGGCCCGGCGATCAAGCGGACCTACGAGGAATTCGTCAAAGCTCGGGTCATCGCGCCGGTGCCGGAGCTGAAGCCGGAGGACCTGCCCAAGCTGCCCAAGACCGTGGAAGAGAGCATGAAGTCCGGTGAAGTGATGGTCGCCCCGCTGATCCGGACGACCATCAGCGACGACCGCGGGGACGAGCCGCTCTACGACGGGTATCCTGCCTCCGAGCTGATCAACAAAGGCTACGACATTCCGCACATCATCGGCCTGCTGTGGGACAAACGGTTGATCTCCAAGCAGGAGGCCGAGATCATCCGCCGCATTCTCATGCTCTCCGCGGACCACGGCCCGTGCGTGAGCGGCGCGCTCACCACGATCATCGCGGCGTGCGCGGGGATCGGCATGGCGCAAGCGGTCGCGGCGGGCTTGATCATGATCGGGCCACGGTTCGGCGGCGCTGTGACGGACGCGGGCCGGTATTTCAAGTACGCGGTCGAGAACCGAATGTCGGTCGACGACTTCCTGGCCTATATGAAGAAGAATGTCGGCCCGATCCCCGGCATCGGTCACCGCGTGAAAAGCGTACGCAACCCGGATAAACGGGTGAAAGAGCTGGTCGCCTACGTGCAGAGCGTGGGGATCCCGACGCCGCACCTGGATTTTGCGCTGGCGGTCGAGAAAGTGACCTCGGCCAAGAAGGAAAATCTGATCCTGAACGTGGACGGCACGATGGCCGCCGTCCTCGTGGACATCGGCTTCCCGGTGGACAGCCTGAACGGGTTCTTCATCCTGGCGCGCACGATCGGGCTGATCGGCCACTGGACGGACCAGAGGCGCCAGGAGAGCCGGCTGATCCGGCTCTTCGATTACCTGGTCAACTATGCGGCGCCCAAACGGCGGGAGGTCCCGCCGTTGAAATAGTCGCGGGAGGTCCCGCCTCTGAAGCAGCTGCTGTGGCTCGAGGCAAGAGGCACGACGCAAAGGGTATGATATAGATGCCTCTAGCCCCTCGCCCGATACAAGGAGCATCCAAGTGTCGCTAGATATTGCCAAGAAACTCTACAGCTCAATGCCGGAGAAGCTTGCAATGGCGCGCAAAAAGCTCGGCCGCGCGCTGACGCTGACGGAAAAGATTCTCGTCTCGCATGCCGACAATTTCGACACGCAGGTCTGGGAGCGGGGCAAGGCCATGCTGGCCCTGCGGCCGGACCGGGTGGCCATGCAGGATGCCACGGCCCAGATGGCGATGCTGCAATTCATGCAAGCCGGGAAGAAGCGCGTAGCCGTGCCGAGCACCATCCACTGCGATCACCTCATCCGGGCACAGACGGGCGCGAAGGAGGACCTGCTTCGCGCGATGGACGAGAACAAGGAAGTCTATAACTTCCTCGCCTCCTCGGCGAAGAAATACGGCATCGGGTTCTGGAAGCCAGGCGCCGGGATCATTCACCAGGTGGTGCTGGAGAACTATGCGTTCCCCGGCGGCCTGATGATCGGCACCGACTCCCACACGCCGAACGGCGGCGGGCTGGGCATGCTGGCGATCGGGGTCGGTGGCGCCGACGCAGGCGAGGTGATGGCCGGCCTGGCGTGGGAAGTGTTGCATCCGAAACTGATCGGCGTGCGCCTCACCGGCAAGCTGAGCGGCTGGGCCTCCCCCAAGGATGTGATCCTTTACCTCTGTGGTCTCCTCACCGTGAAAGGCGGCACGAACAAGATCGTCGAGTACTTCGGGCCCGGCGCGGAGACGATCAGTTGCACCGGCAAGGGTACCATCACAAACATGGGCGCCGAGCTGGGCGCCACGACCTCCGTCTTCCCGTTCGATCTGAAGATGGTGGAATATCTGAAGCTGACCGATCGCCTGGAAATCGCCAACCTGGCTCAGTCGAACCGCGAGCTGCTCGTCGCGGACCCCGAGGTCTATCAGGCGCCTGAGAAGCACTTTGATCAGCTCGTCGAGATCGATCTCTCCAAGCTGGAACCGCATATTGTCGGGCCGCATACGCCGGACCTGGCGCGGCCCGTGTCCAAGATCGCGGGTGAGGCGCGGGAGAAGGGGTACGCGCTGGAACTCAAGGCGGCGCTGATCGGAAGCTGCACGAACTCCTCCTACGAGGACATCAGCCGGGCGGCTCACATTGCGCGGCAGGGCCTCAAGGTGGGCCTCAAGGCGAAGACGGCGTTTCTGGTCACCCCGGGCTCGGAGCGCATCTACCATACGATGAAGCGGGACGGCTTCATGGAGACCTTCGAGCAGATGGGCGCGACGGTGCTGGCCAACGCCTGCGGGCCCTGTATCGGGCAGTGGAAGCGGTCCGACGCAGTCAAGGGGCGGGCCGATTCGATCATCAGTTCGTTCAACAGGAATTTTCCCGGCCGGAACGACGGCCTCAACGAGACCTTGTCGTTCCTGGCGAGCCCCGAGGTCGTCACCGCATACGCCTTCGCGGGCACGCTGGATTTCGATCCGGTGCAGGGGACGTTGAAGACGGCCGACGGAAGGGCCGTCAGGTTCGAGCCGCCACAGGGGGAGGAGCTGCCCCCCCAAGGCTTTGCGAGGGGCGAAGAGGGCTATGTGGCGCCGGCGGAGAACGGCGACGCCATCGTCGTGGATATCCCCCAGGACAGCGAGCGGCTGCAGTTGCTCCAGCCCTTCGCGCGGTGGGACGGCAAGGACTTCGAAAAGCTCCCGTTGCTCATCAAGACCAAAGGCAAGACGACGACGGATCACATCTCGCCAGCGGGTCCCTGGTTGAAATACCGCGGCCATCTCGACAAGATCAGCGACAACATGTTCCTGGGTGCGACCAATGCGTTCTCGACGGAGGTCGGCAAGGGGACGGACGTGTTGACCGGCGAGTCGAACCTGACCATCGCCCAGATCGCGCGGCGGTACAAGGCAAAGGGAATCGGCTCGATCGTAGTCGGGGATGAGAACTACGGCGAGGGCAGCAGCCGTGAGCATGCGGCCATGTCACCGCGGTTCCTGAACGTGAAGGTCGTGCTCGCGAAGAGCTTCGCCCGCATTCACGAGACCAACCTCAAGAAACAGGGCATCCTGGCCCTGACCTTCGCCGACCCGAAGGACTACGACAAGATCGAACAGCACGACCGGATCAGCGTCACGGGACTGCAGAACCTATCGCCTGGGAAGCCGGTCCCGGTCATGATCCATAAGGCCGATGGCCAGACCGTCACCATTCAGGCCAATCACAGCATGACGGAACAGCAAATCAGTTGGTTTAAGGCTGGATCGGCCTTGAACGCACTGAGTTAGAAGACAACCAGTTCGCGGGCTGGTGCGTGAGGTTTTGGCGACCTTGGCATTAGGCTTCGGGCTAAGGCCACCACAGCATCGAGTAAAGGAGGCGTGAGCGATGGGGTACGTTAAGCTGATACCACCGACAAAGGGTCAGAAAATCACGATGGGCCCAGGGATGAAGCTGCAGGTCCCTGACAATCCGATCGTGCTGTTCATCGAAGGGGACGGCACGGGGCCGGACATCTGGGCGGCGTCCGTCCGCGTGTTCGACGCGGCCGTCGCGAAGGCGTACGGCGGCAAGCGCAAGATCGAATGGTTCGAAGTCTATGCCGGCGAGAAGTGCAACAAGGTGTACGGCGCCAACACCTGGCTGCACGACGATACGACGAATGCCTTCAGGGAATACCTGGTCGGGATCAAGGGTCCGCTAACGACCCCGGTCGGCGGCGGCTTTCGGAGCATCAACGTCGCGCTGCGGCAGATCCTGGACTTGTACGTCTGCCAGAGGCCGGTGAAGTGGTACACGGGCGTCCCGGCGCCAGTCAAGAAGCCGCAGAACGTGGACATGGTGATTTTCCGCGAGAACACGGAAGACATCTACGCCGGCGTGGAGTGGGAAGCGGGCACGCCGGAGGTAAAGAAGGTCATCGACTTCCTGCAGAAGGAGATGGGCGTGAAGAAGATCCGGTTCCCGCAGACCTCCGGGATTGGCATCAAGCCGATCAGCGAGGAAGGCACCCATCGCCTGGTGCGCGCGGCGATCAACTGGGCGCTGGCCTACAAGCGCAAGAGCGTCACGCTGGTGCACAAGGGCAACATCATGAAGTTCACGGAGGGCGCGTTCCGGAAGTGGGGCTATGAGCTGGCCAAGAAGGAATTCCCGGACAAGACGGTCTCCTGGGATGACTGCGGCGGCAACCCGCCAGCGGGAAAGCTGCTCATCAAGGACGCGATCGCGGACAACTTCCTGCAGCAGATCCTGACGCGGCCGGCTGAGTACGATGTGATCGCCACGATGAACCTCAACGGCGACTACATCTCGGACGCGCTGGCAGCGCAGGTCGGCGGCCTGGGGATTGCGCCGGGCGCCAATATCAATTACATGACCGGCCACGCCTGCTTCGAGGCGACGCACGGCACGGCACCGAAGTATGCTGGCCAGGACAAGGTCAATCCGGGCGCCGTGCTACTCTCGGGCGTGATGATGCTCGAGTACATGGGCTGGACCGAAGCGGCCCGTATGATCGAGAAAGGCATGTCGAAGGCGATCAGCAACGGCACGGTCACTTATGACTTCGCCCGGCTGATGAAGGAAGAGGGCCGGACGGACGTCAAGGAGATCAAATGCTCGGAGTACGGGACGGAGATCATTAAGAATATGTAGCGGAACAAGGCCAGGGGCAAGGGGCCAATGGCAAGGGGTCAATCCTCTCGCCGCTCGCCTCTTGCCTCTCGCCAGGGGATCGTTCATGCCAGACGTTGACACCCAGAACATCATCGACCAGGAGGAAGTCCTTCGGCCGAAGATGGTGACGGTCGAGATCGCCGGGAAGCCATACGAGGTGCCGGAGGGCATTACTGTCATCAAGGCGCTATGGTACACGGGGCAGGACGTTGTCCGCGGTATCGGTTGTCTGGGCGGGTTCTGCGGGGCCTGCGCCACCTACTACCGGACCAAGGACGATCCCAAGGTCAAGACCTGCCTCGCGTGCCAGACCGCGGTGGCGGACGGAATGTCCTTCTCGATGGTCCCGCCGTTCCCGGCGCGGAAGGCCATTTACGACATGGCAGACCTGCAGGATCCGAAACAGGATCTGTTCCAGCTCTACCCCGAGTCGGCCTTGTGCCGGAATTGCAATGCCTGCACGGAGGCCTGTCCGCAGGGGATCGACGTGAGGGACGGCGTCTGGCGCGCCGTCTTCGGTGACTTCAAGAAAGTCTCCGAGATGTTCATGGATTGCGTGATGTGCGGCCTCTGCGCGCCAGTGTGCATCGCGGACATCGCGCCAAGCCTGGTCGCACTGTATGCCAGCCGCGTGCAGGGGGTCTTCTTCACGGACAAGCCGCAGCGCCTGTATCACCGGATCAAGGAGATTCAGGACGGCCGCTACCAGCAGGACTGGGACCGTCTGCTCAGCATGAACGAGGATGAGCTCAAGAAGGCTTGCGCGGAGCTCAAATAAATCCGGTTATTGGTCAAGGGGCATTGGTCAATCGCGACGAACCAAGAATCTCTCGGTGCTCACCCCATTGACCGTTGACCATTGACCATTGACACTCGTCCCTGCCCCATGGACATTCACAGACTCCAGGAAATCGTCCACAAGACGCGCGACGCGCGCCGCAAGCAGGCGATGCCGAAGAGCATGCCGGCGGAGCGTGATACGCTGCTCCAGAAGTATCACCCCGACTTCCGAGAGAGCGCCTACCGGCCGATCAAGTTCGGGCCGAACGCCGGCGACCGGACGGTGCGGGAAGTCGCCGCCCTGCTAGAAGGCGATAGTCCCGTCCCAGCCGACCTAGATCTTTCCTCGGCCCATACGACGGATGTGCTCGTCGTGGGCGGTGGCGGCGCCGGGTGCGCCGCCGCCCTGCATGCGCATGCCCATGGTGCGAAAGTCATCCTCGCCACCAAGCTGCGGCTCGGCGATTCCAATACCGTCATGGCCCAAGGGGGCATGCAGGTGGCGATCGCGGAAGAGGACTCGCCGGTCCAGCATTTCCTCGACACACTCAAGGGCGGTCACATGAAGAACGACCATCAATTGCTGAAGACGATGGTCGAAGAAGGGCCGTCCGTCGCCAAGTGGTTGCTGGAGCTGGGTGTGCTCTTCGACCGGGACGCTGACGGAAGCCTGCACGTGAAAAAAGGCGGGGGCAGTACGAGGCCGAGGCTGGTCACGTGCTCGGATTACACCGGACTTGAAATCATGCGGGTTCTCAAGGACGAGGTGCTGAACCAGAAGATTCAGTTGCTGGAGTTTTCCGCGGCCGTCGAGTTGCTGAGCGACGGGCAAGGCACGTGCACGGGCGCGGTGTTGCGCGATCTCGACAACAGGCGGTTCATCGTGGTGGGGGCCAAGACCGTGATCCTGGCCACCGGCGGCATCGGACGGCTGCATATCCAGGGGTTCCCCACGAGCAATCATTACGGCGCTACCGGCGACGGCCTGGCGATGGCTTACCGCTTGGGCGCCAAGCTCCTGCAGATCGACACGTTCCAGTACCATCCCACGGGGGCGGTCTATCCGGAACAACTCATCGGCGCGTTGGTGACCGAGGGGATCCGCTCCGAGGGCGGGCATCTGGTCAACGCCCGGGGGGAACGGTTCGTCAACGAGCTGGACACGCGTGATGTGGTCTCGTCCTCCATCATCCGGGAGTGCGAGGAGGGGCGGGGGATTCGCACGATGTCGGGGCGGATCGGCGTGTGGCTCGATACGCCGCTGCTCGATATCGAGCATGGGGCCGGGACGTTGGAGAAGCACTTCCCCGCGATGGTGCGCCAGTACAAGCGGTTCGGGATCGACATTGCCAAGGACCCGGTGCTGATCTACCCGACGCTCCACTATCAGAACGGTGGCGTGCAGATCGATGTGAACGGAGAAACGGCGGTCCGCAATCTCTTCGTGGTCGGCGAGGCCTCCGGCGGGCTGCACGGCCGCAACCGGTTGATGGGCAACTCCCTCCTCGATCTGATGGTCTTCGGTAAACGCGCCGGGCTCACGGCAGCGGGGCGGGCCGTATCGATCCCGCAAGGCACATTGACCCTCGAGCATCTGGCGCAGTTCCGCGCCGAGGCCCGCAAGCATCACGTCTCTGCGGAAATCGTCTCGCCGGTTCTGTTCCCCGCGTACGCGAAGAAGGAATAGCAAACAGCGAACAGCAAGCAGCAAGTAGCCGAAGCTCTTTCGTGAATTCTTGCGAGCTAGTCGCTGTCAGCTATTCGCTGTTCGCTTGATGGAGAAAGAATGAACATTCATGAATTTCAGGCGAAGCAGTTGTTCGCACAGTTCGGGATCCCCGTGCCCAAGGGCAAGGAGATCAAGACGCCCTTGGCGGCGCAGAAGTGGGTTGCGGCATTGAACACCGACGTGTACGTGGTCAAGGCTCAGATCCACGCCGGCGGGCGCGGCAAGGCGGGTGGCGTCAAGATCACCAAGGATCGGACCCAGGTGCCGGAGCTGGCGAAGGAACTGCTCGGCAAGACGCTGGTCACGCACCAGACCGGCCCGAAGGGCCGCAAGGTCCGCCGCGTGCTGATCGAAGAAGGCGCGCAGATCGGCAAGGAGCTGTACTTGAGCCTGCTCGTGGACCGGGCGACCGGCTGGCCGGTGTTCATCGCAAGCACTGAAGGGGGCATGGAGATCGAAGAAGTCGCTGCGCACACGCCGGAGAAAATCGTCAAGGAGCAGATTGATCCGGCTGTCGGCTTCCAAGGGTACAACGGGCGGAACGTGGCGTTCGGCCTCGAACTGCAGACCATCGAGCCATCCTTGATCAATCCGTTCGTGGCGATGCTCGGCAACCTCTACCGGCTCTTCATGGAGAAGAACGCGTCCCTGGTGGAGATCAATCCCCTGGTGATCACCCAGGACAAGAAGCTGCTCGCGCTGGATGGGAAGGTGTCCTTCGACGACAACGGCCTGTTCAAGCATCCCGAGGTGCAGGCGCTGCGGGATTTGCATGAAGAAGAACCGCTGGAGATCGAGGCGTCCGCCAATAACCTCAACTACGTGAAGCTGGACGGCAACATCGGCTGCATGGTGAACGGCGCCGGCCTCGCGATGGCGACGATGGACGTGATCAAGCTGGCGGGCAGCGAGCCGGCCAACTTCCTCGACGTGGGCGGCGGCGCGACGAAGGAGACGGTGGCGGCCGGCTTCCGGATTCTGCTCAAGGACCGGCACGTGAAGGGCATCTTCATCCACATCTTCGGCGGGATCGTCCGGTGCGAGCGGATCGCGCACGGGGTGATTGACGCGGCGAAGGAAGTGGGGCTCAAGCTGCCGGTAGTCGTGCGGCTTCAGGGGACGAATGCCGAAGAAGGACGGACCCTGCTGCTCGAGTCCGGCCTGAAGGTGGATGTGGCGACGGACTTGTGGGAGGCGGCGCAGAAGATTGTGGCGATGACGGGGAAGAAGCGAAAGAAGGCGGCGGCGACAGCATAATGAAGGCGGGCCAGCCAGGCTGACTCCCGTGCTCGCGCACCGCGCACACAAGAATTTATTAGAGGGGCGAGATGGGCGGTGCTCGGTGGACGCGCGCAGTAGGAGTCAACCTGGCCGTCCCGCCGGATTATTCTGATGGACCCTCGCCCCCTTGCCCACCTGCCTGCGGCAGGCCGCGCCGGCTCAGCAAGAGCGGTGACCCAACCGCGCTCTGAAAAGGCTCCAAGAGCCTCGCAGCCCGAGCCCCCCGTTCTTTCGCCGGCCGCACCGGGGCCGCGCTGATTTTTCCTGTCCTCTTGTTTGGGGGGGTGGGGGTGAGGAGGCTCGACTCGGCAGACGTGGTGGCCCGAGCCGCTGGGTGATTCGCGATGCAGTTCAGGCCATCGCGCTAAGCAGGTGTCATGAGTTAGTCTATGACGGCGAGGAAATGGTGCGCAGAGTTTTGCCGCAGGGCTAATAAAGACAAAAAATTAAATTCGCCACTGAAGTTAACCAAGCGATCGACAGTCACATCGACACCTTTACAGGGATGTTGGTTCTCATTGTTGGCGGTTATGGTAATGAGAACGATTGGATGTGCTTTAGGTCTAATCTAAAGGCTGAAATGAAAACCTTACAACTCTAAATCCGATCGGTCTTCAAATGAGCATTTTGGTGAATAAGGCGACGCGGGTGGCGCGGGGGATCGCTAGGAGGGGATAGTAGCGCATGGGGACGTTTCGGGTGCGAGTGGAGATTGGCGATCCTACGGGTCAGCGGTACGAGCCGGTCGAAGCGCTCGTAGATACCGGAGCGATCTATACCACGGTCCCTCGGCCGCTACTTGAGAGCCTTGGCGTTGTGCCGCACGTGCGCGATGCTTTTCTTTTAGCGGACGGCCGGCGAGTCGAGAGGGACATCGGTCGCGCCTGGGTTCGCGTTGATGGTCGCGTTGAACTCACCCTTGTCGTTTTTGGGGAGCCTGAGGCACCGGCCCTCCTAGGTGCCTATGCGTTAGAAGGATTGCGGCTTGCTGCCGATCCTGTTGGTCGCCGCCTCATTCCTGTTCCTGGTCTGCTCCTAGCCGCTTCCAAATGGCCGAGCCGACAAATCCTCGCTATTAGCCATCAGCCATTAGGCATAAGCTGGAGAGAGAGATGAGCATCCTGGTGGACAAGAGTACGCGGGTGGTGGTGCAGGGGATTACGGGGAAGGAAGGGTCATTTCATGCGACCCAGTGCAAGGCCTACGGGACACAGATCGTCGCCGGGGTGACGCCGGGGAAGGCCGGGCAGGAGGTCGAGGGCATCCCGGTGTTCAACACGGTCCGCGACGCCGTGAAGAGGACGCAGTGCGACACCTCGCTCATCTTCGTGCCGCCGGCCTTTGCCGCGGACGCGATCCTGGAAGCGGCCGACGCGGGCATCCGGTTGATCGTTTGCATCACGGAAGGCATTCCCGTCAACGACATGGTGAAGGTGAAGCGGGCGCTGAACGGCCGGCCGGTCCGGCTGATCGGGCCCAACTGTCCCGGCATCATCACCGCGGATGAGTGCAAGATCGGCATCATGCCGGGTTTCATCCACAAACGCGGGGTCGTCGGCGTCGTGTCCCGCAGCGGGACCTTGACGTACGAGGCGGTGCACCAGCTTACGAACATCGGGCTGGGCGAGACGACCTGCGTGGGGATCGGCGGCGATCCGGTCAACGGGACCAATTTCGTGGACGTGCTCCAGTTGTTCGAGCAGGACCCGGAAACGAAGGCGATCGTGATGATTGGCGAGATCGGCGGCGATGCCGAAGAGCAAGCCGCCGAGTTTATAAAGGCGAAAGTGCGAAAGCCCGTCGTCAGCTTCATCGCCGGCATTACGGCCCCGCCGGGTCGTCGCATGGGCCACGCGGGGGCGATCATCAGCGGCGGCAAGGGGACGGCGGCTGAGAAAATGAAGGCGCTGGAGGCCGCCGGCGTTCAGGTCGTCCGCAATCCTGCCGAAATCGGCGCCACGGTCAAAGCTGCCCTCAATGCCTGATGACTGCGTGTCGGTCTAAACCGAACCGCACCCTCGGCTTATCGGAGGTATTCTCTTCACAGACTTGTCGAATCACTGTCTCGTGCACACAGGGGGCCGCCATGCTCGTCTTCCTCGTCCACGTGCGCGACCCTCAGTTCTACGCCCTTCCGGCAAAGACCCGCGCTAAAAGCGGACCGCCTCGGGTGATGGGATTCCCGCCGATCGGGATCATGGCGCTCTCCGCCGTATTGAAACGCGCCAGCCACGAGTGCCTCATGTTCGATCAGGCGAATCCGGAAACACCCAACGAGGTCATTATCGAGGAGATCCAACGGCGACAGCCGGCCCTCGTCGGCTTGAGTTTCCTCAGCACCACCAGCTATCCATACGCGAAGCTCCTCGCGCGGCAGATTCGCGCCGTCAATGCCAGGGTCAAGCTCGCGTTCGGGGGCGTGTTTGCCTGCCTCAATGCGCAGTTGGTGAAGCATCAGTGCCCGGAAGTGGATTTCGTCTGCCGTGGGGACGGGGAACAACTGATCCTGGACCTCGTCGAGCGACTGGACGACGTGGCCGACGTTCCGGGGATCACCTGGGCCAAGGACGGCCAGGTGGTGCAGAACCCGAACCGGGCGATGGAGCGTGACCTTGATCAGTGGCCGTTCCCGGACCGTGAGAGCATGCCGTTGGACTTCGTCGAATCCATGCCGCTGGATGTGCCAGCGGTGTTGTCCATGGAGCGATTCACCACCATGCAGACCTCACGTGGATGTCCCTGGCCCTGCGTGTTCTGCGACATTCCGATCTTCAACGATGGGAAATGGCGCGCCCGGAGTCCGCAGCACGTCGTGGAGGAATTGAAGCATCTGCAGGCGCTCGGGTATGGGGCGGTCGCCTTCGTGGACGACCACTTTCCGCTGCAGCCCAAGCGCATCGAAGCGATCTGCCAGGGCCTCATGGACAACGGGATCACCATCGAATGGGGTCGCGAGGGGCGCGTGGACTCGGTGGCCCAGCATCTGTTCCCCACCATGGCCAAAGCGCACTGTCGCATCCTGATGTTCGGCATCGAGAGTGGCAGCCAACACGTGCTCGATCGCTTGAAAAAGGAGCAGACGCTGGCGGAGGTGGAGACGACGGTGACGAACGCCAAGCTGGCGGACATTGAGATCGTGCACGGGTTTTTTGTCGTCGGCAACCCGGACGAGACGGTCGAGGATATGAAAGCGACCTTCGACTTTGCGGCGAAGCTCCCGCTGGATACCTTCGGGTTCAACCGGCTCTGTGTCTATCGCGGCACGCCGCTGTGGCAAGAATACGTGAAACGCGGCTTGGTGAGCGAACAGACCGACTGGTACAAGTATTTCAAGTGCTCAGAGATCGACCCGACCTGTCTTCCCGGCGAAGTGATCAACAACGAGCGGCGCGCCGGCTCTTCGCCTACAAGCTGGTGCATTATCCGAGGCAATCCGTCAGGCTCCTGAGGCGGTTCCTGCGCTACATGCCGGTGCGGGACGTCCAAATCTGTCGATCTCAAACCGACACGCCCCAGAGTGTTTTCGCGAGCAGGCCGATGGTGTACGTGATGCCGACGGCGGCGGCGATGATGATCAGGTTGCGCAGGATGCGACGCCTGATGTCCATGCCGGAGAGGAAGGCGAGGAGGGTGGAGACCACGATCATCATGGTGCCGGCGGCGAGGAGGGACGCCAACGCGGTGTTCGCGCCGAAGAGCACCGGCAAGACCGGGACCATGGCCCCGATCATGTAGGCGAACCCCACAAAGACGGCCGACTTCAACGGCTGCTCTTCCATCACGGCCTCGGTGAAACGCTCTCCCAAGAACAGCTTCTTATCCCGTTCGGTGGTCTTCACTTCCTGCTCGGAGTTCAGCGCCAGGTAGGCGCCGGCTCCCATCGAGAGCGCCCCGGCCGCGGCCGTGGTCGAGGCCGCGATCAGGACGGTGACGGCATCGCCGAAGGCTGCGAAGAAGCCGCTTACGGCTCCCAGGATCTCGACCAGCCCGTCGTTCATGCCCAGAAAGATGTTCCGTATCTTCTCCGGGTTGATCTTCCGTTCCGTCAGCGCAGTGACCAGCCGATCCTCATGCTCGAACTCGTCCACCAGGATGCCGCGCAGCGCCTCCCCCAGCGGCTCATCCTTGTAGTGCCACCACAGGGACAGGTATTTGCGTACCCCGTAGACTTCAATCGCTTCCAGCGCGAGGTGCACGGCCGTGTTGCCGAAGAGCCGGCACGCGAGCATGATGACCTGGAGCTTCAGGCGCCGGGGGAAGTCCAGGGTGCTGAGCTTCGTGTCGAAGAACTTCTGCCAGAAGGCCAGGTGCACAGTTTCGACCTGGATCAGCTCGTCGAGCGTCTTGCGCACATCCCCCTCCGTGACGTCCCGCAACGCCTTGTACAAGGACAGGTCAAAGAGTTCATCGAGGATGAGCACTCTCGCGAGCCTGGGGTCGTAAGGCTGGGGATTTGCCAAGGCCACGGCTGGGACCTGATGAGGGTGCAACGCCGGGTTTCATTATACAGGACTGGGGCGGTTTGGAAAGGTGCGTGACGCTCGAAGCGAAGGGAATTGGTTGTCAACCGTCCGCCGGGCTGTCCGTTAAAATAAACATTGCCCAGGCAGGTCTGTCAGGATTTCGAATGGCCTGCACAACGATTGCCTAAGCAGGAGGTCTGCACCGTGAAGTCTCGGCATCCTTCCATGAGGCTGCTCATAGGGATTAGCGTTGTTCTCGGCACCGTTCTGGTCAGTAGTCTGGTGGTGACCGCAGCCAAGGAGGACCGTGAGCCGCCGGTGCCGTTGGCCGGGTTGACGGCCGCGGAGTCCACGCGGTTCGAAGAGGGGCGCAGAGTGTTCCAGACGCAATTCACCCCGCGCGACGGGCTGGGACCGGCGTTCAATGCGCGGGCCTGCGAAGCCTGCCACCACATCCCGACGATCGGCGGGCACGGCCCAGGGTATCGGAGCAATCTCCGCTATCGGGAGAACGGCCAGGAAGGAACCGGGCGGCTGTTTCATCAGTTGGCTCTTCCCGTCGGGACGCCCGAAAATCTGGCCCCGGACGCGATCATTTCCAAGCGGCGCCCGCCGACGCTGCGAGGGCTGGGCCTCATCGAGGCCATTCCAGAGGAGGACATCCTGCGAAACGCGGATCAGGATGACCGGGACCGGGACGGCATCCGGGGCCGTCCGGCGATGCGGGACGGGCATCTCATGCGCTTTGGCTCGCAGGCCCATGTGGCCAGTCTGTTCGAGTTCGTCGCCGATGCCTTGCGGCAGGAAATGGGTCTTACATCAGCGGTGCCGGGGTTCAACCAGGAACTCAGCAAAATATCCCTGCCGGCCTTTATTGAAGCGCGCATTCCCAACCCGAACCTGACCGAGCAGACGGTCCGGCAGCTCGTGGACTTCGTCGGCTTCCTTGCCCCGGTTCCGCGTGACAGCATGTTCAGCGGAGGGCAGGTCGCGCGCGGCGAGCGACTGTTCGGCGAACTGGCCTGCGCCAAGTGCCACGTGCCGACCTTCCGGACCAGCGCCAAACCGTTCGCCCGCGGCGGCGATGGTGCGATGGTCTCCTCACCCGCGCTCTTGAATCAAGAGGTGGCGGCCTACTCCGACTTTCTCCTCCACGATCTCGGCGCCACGCTCGACGATGGTGTGACGCTCGGGGTCGCCAAGTCGTCCGAGTACAAGACGCCGCCCCTCTGGGGCCTGCGATTCCACAAGCATCTCCTGCTGCACGATGGGCGGGCCAACAACGTCGAGCAGGCCATTCTGTACCATGGGGGCGAAGGCGCCCGTTCCCGCCAGCGCTATCTCGGCCTCCCGCTCGACGACCGGCGAGCATTGCTCGAGTTTCTTGAAACGTTGTAATCAGGCCGCCAGGCGTGAGGCGTAAGGGGGGTGAGGCGAGAACAGCAAGTGTGTTATTCGGCCGAGAACAGTGAGCCGAGGATATGATAGCCGCCGTCCACGTAGATGACTTCGCCGGTGATGCCGCGACCCAGCGGACTGACGAGAAAAAGCGCCGTGTCGCCGACCTCCGCCTGCTCGGTCGCGCGCCGTAACGGAGCGAACTCCCGGTGGTGATCCACCATTTTGCTGATCCCGGCCACGCCGCGCGCGGCCAGAGTCTTGATCGGGCCGGCCGAGATCGCGTTCACCCGGATGTTCTTGGGGCCGAGATCGTGCGCGAGATAGCGCACGGTCGATTCAAGCGCCGCTTTGGCCACGCCCATGACGTTGTAGTGCGGCACCACGCGTTCGCTGCCGAGATACGTCAGGGTGACGACGGACCCGCCGTTGGTCATGAGCGGGACCGCCGCGCGCGTGACCGCGACGAGCGAGTAGGCGCTCACGTCGAGGGCCATCGCGAAACCCTGGCGGGTGGTGTTGACGAACTGGCCGGTCAGCTCTTCGCGTGGCGCGAAGGCCACGGAGTGGACGAGGAAATCGAGCCGGCCGAACTCCTGCCCGACCTGCTTCATCAACGCGTCGATCTGGCCGTCATGCCCCACATCGCAGGGGAAGGCTTTCGCCCCCGGCATCGTCTGGACAAGCTCCTCGACGTTTTCCCTGAGCCGCTCGTTCTGGTAGTTGAAGAAGAGCTGCGCCCCCTCGCGAGCGGTGGCTTGCGCGATCGCCCAGGCAATGCTGTGTTTATTGGCGACCCCGATGATGAGCCCCTTCTTGCCGTCCATGAGCATAGAGCGTCGGTCTCCTTGTTCGAAACCGGGTCCTGACCGGGCGCCAAGATAGCACGATTCGGCGCCCGGTGTGAACCGGCTTTTGCGGAGAACCGGCGGGCCGAGCGGTCATGTTGGAAGGTGCAGAGTCAGATAAGTCCGGGACAGGAAGGGATGTGGAACGGGAACGGCTGGCGGTGTATGCTGATTACCAAGAGCCCCTGAGCGCAGGACCGAACGCAGAATCATCAGGGGAGACGTGCGAACGTCCAACGCGGAGGTGGCGCCATGTTTTCTGCGTGGAATCCCGGTGACTGGCTCAACAGTGTCGTCGCCGTGTCAACGATGTTCAGCGTGGTCGTGGCCTTCAGCGCGTGTGTGAGCTACGTGCTCATCAGGATTTGGGGCCACGAGACGGACACGTGGGAGCAGACTGGGCGCATGGAGAGCAAGACCGGGGCGGAACCGCCCACCCGCCGAGCTGCCTGACGCGCAGCCGTATCGTCGCGCCTCGTCCCTCCAGCCCGGGGCCCACCGCCCCAGGTGAGGTCGCGCGTGCCCTAGCTCCCGCAATTCGCTCCCATTCACCTTCCCGTGCAACTCTTCCCCATCCCACCCGTCCGTTCACTATCTTTTATCATTTTCTTGTTCGTAGTTGTCTGGCTCCTCGCCCTCGACTGAGTTAGCCCGTCTCTTCTGGTACGTTTTGTTCAGCACTGGATTGTTCAAATGCACACGGACAGCTCGGACCGGTCATGGCAGTCCTTTTCCAACGAAATGCCCCCTGTCTCTGCGCGCAAATCCCACGGCCAGAGCTTCGGCACCCAATGCTATGTGGCTGGCGATTTTGGGAGAGATACCGCTTCTGCACGAGCAACGCGGGCAGTGGCCTTCACGCAAGCTGCCTGGACTCAACGGAGCGAAATCATGCGAATGCTCCGAGATCCCCTCTATGCGTGCGCTGTTGCCATTTCAGTCCTGCTGACATTCGGCGCGGTGCATGCCCGACCACGCCGGCGGTGGGCCAACCCGCGACTGTCGTGGTGACGGTCCATAACGCGGGCAACGAAGCAGCAGGGAGCTTTGAGGTCGTCCTCACGGACGCCACGCAGGCCGTAGAGATCGGCAGCGAGACCGTGCCGGGTCTGAACCGGCGAACCCAGCGCGCCCCCATTCTCATGGATTCCGAATGCCCTCGGCCAGCACACGCTCCCGGCCTCCCATCAGCTCAGCGGGGATGCCAACCCGGCCAATGATGCTGTCTCCGCGAGTGTCTCGGTGCTCGCCGAGTCGCTCAGTGGCCCGGTCCTCCGGCGCTGGCAGGGCTGGATCAGCACGGATGCTTGGACCACCGTGACCCTGGATCAAGACTACGGCAACGACATGGTCGTGGTCTGCACGCCCAACTACGACCGGTCAGGCACCGGACCGGCCATGGCGTGAGTCAGGAACGCCCGGGGACCAGCTTCGAAGTCGGGCTCGCGATGACCCTGTACATCGGCCGCCACACGGGCGAGGATCCCAATGCGCGGCCACCCGAGACACTCGCCTACATTGTGATCGAGGCGGGAACCGGGGCGACGGCTGTGTGTGACGCTGAAACGGATCGGACATGCCATTTCAATAGCGATCTTGGGATCTTGGGCTGCACCCTCGTGGCGTGTGCAGGCAAGGCTGAGGTGGCTCGCGCCGGAGAACAGGAGATGTCGCCACAGACGATCGAGCAAGCGCTGAAGGCACACACCACAGAGCTCATGTCCTTGCCTGGCGTGGTTGGCACGGCTCAAGGCCTCTGCCAGGGAGGGCCATGCATCAAAGTCTTGGTCATCAAAAACACACCGGGACTGGAACGAGACATTCACAGAATCCTGGAAGGCTATCCAGTCGTGACTGAAGAGACGGGCCGGATTCGAGCGCGACCTGAAAGGCCGGGCCACCTAGCCGGCGGCCGCCAGCCGGGCGAATCGCCGCTTCATCGCGTTGACCTGCTCGAGGTAGTCGCCGACATCGTGGTCGCCGCACCGCTGGCCGGGGGTCAACCGGAACCCGCGCGTTGCGTAGGCGTCGCCCGCCCCTGCTCCGCACAGGTGGATCACTGCGGCCACATTCTGCTTCTGCTGAAGCGTAGCAGCGGCGATCCGCTGGCGCGCCACGGCACTCGCGACGCTGCGATCCAGCAGGGCCGCCGTCAGCTCGATGGCGTGGCTCGGCACGACGCGAGTGTAAAGGCTGTTGAACCAGCACGATCTCACGTCGTGCCAGGGCCCATCCTCGACCACCACATGGTCGTGGATGCAGTAGCGCTTCGCCTCGCGGAACGTCGCGTCGGTGATCTGGTACATGCCGACCGCGCTCGACGCCGGTTGGTACAGCTCGAAGGGGTTCCACGTCAGATGCCACCGCCAGTACGTCCTCGCCACCGGGTTGCCCTCGCCTTCAACCTGGGCGAGCGCGGCCAGAAGCTCAGGCGTGATGACAGCGGTCGAATGCTCGGTGAAGAGTGGCCCGTACCGCTGCCACGTCTCGGACGGGGTCTTGGCGAGCGTGCCGTCCAACGGAAAGAAGACCTCGGTCGGCTTGTTGATCGCTTGGTAGATCCAGTTGATCCCAGACCAGACCACCAGGATGACGGCTGCCCCAACGAGGACCCGGACCGCCAGCGGTGCGGCCAGGATCGCGGCCAGCATCGCCCGGAGCGCATGCCGGCGCGACCGGGCGGGACGCCGGACGGCCGCGATCTTGAGCGGACGCGCGCGGGCCCTCAACCCTTTATGCCTCACACTCTTCTCCAAGGACAATTCTCACAGGACGCCTCGAACGCCCCTCAAGCTATCTCCCTGCGATCCGAGCGGCCTTTTTCAAGAACCTGCTTGACGGGATCACGATGCCATCCTGATCACCGAGCATTTCCCCTCGACCCAACAGAAACCACCGGCCGACCAGCGCGGCCGTCGCCGCGTCCAGCTCGTCGCTGGTGGCCGCCTTGGTCAGCCCTGTGACTCCCAATTTCCTGAGTCCGGCGAGAAGCCCCTGCAGGTTCCGGTGTTGACGGGGAAGCCCCCACACGTCCTGCGCGGCGCCCGGGTAGCACTCCACAGTGCGAAGGCCCATCGCGCGAAGCCTCCGTTTCAGCGCGAGGCCCCGCTCCGTCAGCATGCGCATCGGACCGAGCGTGATGGGGAAAAACCGGATGCCACGCCGGAGCAGTTCGCGGTCGCAGGCGCGCAAGTGCGCGCCGGTACGGTCATGGATCGTCCGCCGTCCTTTGGGCAAGCTCAGCGGCGCATCGATGGGCACGAGGGCAGGGCGGGCCTGCCGGACAAGCTCAAGGATGTCGTCATCGCTGAATGCAATGTGTGTTTCGGCAGTCAAGCCGCGTAATTCACACAGGCCAGTCGGCCGGCGTGGCGAACCGGCGAGATCGACGCCGACAACGACAAGCGGTTTACGCCTCGACACAACGACGCTCTCAAGCGACGGGATTATAACAGGAGCGGGCTATCCTGCTCCGCAGGGTTCTTTTCCCTCTGCGCGAACCTTGTGTATAATCGTCGCATGAATTCACGTCCTGCACTCAAGACCCTCGCGCTCCGCAGGCGGCCCAGCCGGTTGAGCGTGTGGCTCACCAGCAAGAAACTCGAGGAAGTTCGGCGGCTGTCACCCGAACAGCGACTCTCGCGGGCGCTGGAGCTCTCCGATTTCTGCCAGGAACTGGCACGTGCGTGTTCCCCGAAGCGTTAGCGGAAATCATCCACCGTCTGGACCAAGCGCGCAATCAAAAACTGGTGCAGTCCTATGCCCTGGTCGGAGGGTTCGCAGTCTCCGTCTGGGAAACGCCGCGAGCCACGCAGGCCATTGACCTGGCTGTGGCGCTCGGCGCCGCCGAGCCTGCACGCTTCGCCACTCACCTCGTGGTCACTTAGCAGGCACTGATCCTCTTGAAGCTTTACCCGGGGGGACCAGTTGATCTTCAGGATGCCCGCGACATTGTGACAGTTCGCCAGCCGACCTCTTCAGAGCGGGAGAATTTGGCCGCCCAGGCCGCAGCCTTGGGCCTGGCGGAGGAATGCAAGGCCCGTCTGCATTCTCTCTCCGAGTTCCATCACAGGGCCTGATCCAACGACGGAGCGAACCGCTCAGGCGGACTCCCCGACCGCGCGAGGGCGGGTGTTTCACAAGCCTCTGAATATCTTCCCGTGCCTCCCCCCGGTTAGAAGAAGGGGTGCGGCGCTGCGCCGAACGCCTGTGTCTTGGGAGCTTTCCCGCGGTGCCCGCGGACGCGCCACGTGCCGTCCTCGTTGACCATATGGTGCACCTCTCCATACCAACTGTCGATGTTGACCCGTTCCCCGGTTTCCCTGGAAACGGCCCACAGGCTCCCCGTGCAGGTGACCTCAACACTCTGTGGATCGCCCGACACCGGGACGAAACGGGAGAGAATGTGGTTGCTTCTGAATTCCCGGTGCTGCTGGAGGAGTTCCTCCCAGACCTTCGTTAACGCTTGTTTCGTCAAGCCGTGGTAGTTGTAGGTCTGAGAATAGAGGTCCATGAGCTCGTCGCGGTTGCCCGCCTGAAGAGCCGCCTCGGCCCGATTGAACGCGGCCAGGATGCCGGCAACGGTGGCGTTGTCCACCTTCACCTCCGCCCAAGTGTCCACCATGATGCCGCCTCGATGCATGAGCGGCGCCATCGCACAGCCTTGCAGTCCCCACAGTAGCCCGAGTATGGCAATGAGCGTCGCGACCGGGTGCATCCGGCGCATGGTTCGCTTCTTGTGTGTCCGATTCTTGCGGAAACTTCTACAATCTTGACAAATAATGGGCGCGAATGGAGCGGCAACCAAGGAAATAGTGTGGAAGGAACTACCGGAGGCGCGGGGGCGGGGGCGTTGGCACTCCTCAGAGCGTATGGCAGATGGCGTATGGCTTATGAGTTGGAACGAAGCGGGATCGTGAGGCCCGTCAGTCACTGTGACGGGCCGTCCATCGTGCGGCCGGATGCGAGTAGAAAAGTTGAATGTCCCCATTTCGGCCCCATTTCTCTCGCGGCGAGCTTCAGGCGCGCGTACAAGCCCTTCTCTTAGGAAGTCCGAGACAGCGGAATCTCCACGACGGTGCCCGGCTGAATGTCTGCAAGAGTCTGTTCGATCACGGGCAAGAGGACGGTTACCGCTGGCACTTGGTTAGTGGGTAAGATCACGATTGCCAGTTTCCTGCGCGAGAGATTCTGCTGGTAGCGAAGCCGCCTATCGGCGGGGATTAAGACGTCGAATTGCCTCTCAGCGCGGTCGAGCAGGTCACCGTTCTTCAGACCGGCCCAGCCCATTTCTTGGACAGTACTGATGGTGAGATGAGGAAGCCGCTTCTTGATGACTCATGGCGTCGACTCATCCAGGAGAATGGTCAGGCGGTCTTGCTCAGCTTCCGGAGGGTCGCTTTGGAGAATTCGAGCACCCGCAGCGCGTCTTCGCGTCGAACGGTGGGAAAGTTGTCGAGGAACTCATCAAACGTGAGGCCCGCTTCGAGGTTGCTGATGAGAGCCTCCAGGGGCACCCGGGTTCCGCGGAACACCGGGGTGCCGCCGAGAATGTCCGGGTCCACGGTGATCGGCAATTGCCTGAGCTCTTTTTCCTCGATGACCAGCGTCATGGCGCGCTCCCCGGTCGCCTTACTGGGGTAGTATACCCACCGCTGGTGCTTTGCAAACTGACATGGAAGCCCGCGGCGACCGGCTGGTGAGCGACCTTGCGGGCGAGCCGTGCGACTTTCCCACTTTATCTCATCTCCCCTCAACCGAGCGTCTTGCTTTGTTGCAGGCGAGGCGGGGAGGCTCTTGGAGCGGGTATCAGAGCGCCGTTGGGTCACCGCTCTCGCTGAGCTGGCGCGGCCCGCCGAAGCCGAATGGCGAGGTGGGTGGACCAGGGCGCGCGACGCGAGGAATAACGAGCGTCACGTTTGCGCGCGCCGCCGAGACGGTGAGGCGGCCGGGGTCGCTCGAAGTTCGGTTCAGCGAAGCTGGGACCGAACAAGTTCCGCAGCCAAGCACAGGCGAAGCTTAGAGTGGTCAACGGCGGTCTGGCGAAGAGCGGAAAGAGCCTCCCCGCCCGCTACGTGCCCATCTCCCATGACGCGAGGTACTTCGCCTGTTCCTTCGTCAGCTTGTCGATCCGGATGCCCATGCCGGCGAGCTTCAGGCGCGCGATCTCCTTGTCGATCGCCGGCGGCACCGGATACACCTTCTTCTCCAGCTTCTTGTAGTGCTTCACGATGTACTCGGCCGAGAGCGCCTGATTCGCAAAGCTCATGTCCATCACGCTGGAGGGATGGCCCTCGGCCAGCGCCAGGTTCACCAAGCGGCCCTCGCCCAGCAGGGAGACCCGCCGGCCGTTGCGCAACGTGAATTCTTCGACTCCGGGCCGGACCATCCGGCGCTTCCGCGCCAGCTTCTCCAGGGCGGGAATATCGAGCTCCACGTTGAAGTGGCCGGAGTTGCAAACGATCGCGCCGTCTTTCATCGCCGCAAAGTGCTCGCCGCGGATGACTTTGAGATTGCCCGTCACCGTCACGAAGAAATCGCCGATCACGGCGGCCTCTTCCATGGGCATGACGCGGAACCCGTCCATCGCGGCTTCCAGCGCCTTCACCGGATCCACCTCGGTGACGACCACGTCGGCCCCCAGCCCCTTGGCGCGCATCGCCACCCCGCGCCCGCACCACCCGTAGCCGGCGATCACGACCGTGGAGCCGCAGACCAGCCGGTTCGTGCCCCGGACGATCCCGTCCATCGTGCTCTGGCCGGTGCCGTAGCGGTTGTCGAAGAGATGCTTCGTGTCGGCGTCGTTGACCGAGATGACGGGAAAGCGAAGCACCTTGCGCTGGGCCATGCTGCGTAGCCGGATCACGCCGGTGGTCGTTTCTTCGGTCCCTCCGAGCACGTGCTTGGCCAGGTCCTTGCGCTTGGAGTGCAGGGTGGACACGACGTCGGCGCCGTCATCCATCGTGACGTGCGGTTGGTGGGCGACGGCGGAAGCAATATGGCGGTAATAGGTCTCGTTGTCCTCGCCCTTGATGGCAAAGACGGCGATGCCGTCGTGCTGCACCAACGAAGCCGCGACATCATCCTGGGTGCTGAGTGGGTTCGAGGCGCACAGCCGGACTTCGGCCCCGCCCGCTTGCAGGGTCTTCACGAGATTGGCCGTCTCCGTCGTCACGTGCAGGCAGGCGGTGATCCGGATACCGCGCAGCGGCTGCTGCCGCTTGAAGCGCTTCTTGATCAGGCGCAGCACGGGCATCGAGGCCTCGGCCCATTCGATCTTCAGTCGGCCCTGATCGGCCAGCGAGATGTCTTTCACGTCGTAATCCACGGAGCCTCCTCTAAAAATCGTCATTCGTCAACCGTCATTCGTCACTCGAGGGAAGCAAAAGAAAGGGGACGGAGTGAAGCGTCCGTCCCCCATGGAAACCTCGCTGGGGCAGAACTTACAGGCCGGCTTCCTTGCGCAGGATTCTGGCCTTATCGATCTTCTCCCAGGTGAATTCCGGCTCGTTCCGCCCGAAGTGCCCGTAGGAAGCCGTTTTCCGGTAGATCGGCCGCCGCAGGTTCAGATATTCGATGATCCCGCGCGGGGTCATGGGGAAGTGCCGGCGCACGAGCTTATCGATAACCTCGATGGACACCCGTTCGGTGTCCTTCGTGTGGATCAGGATGGAGACGGGGTCCGGTACGCCGATCGCGTAGGCCAACTGGATTTCGCACTTGTCGGCCAGCCCCGCCGCCACAATGTTCTTCGCGATGTACCGCGCCATGTAGGAGGCGGACCGGTCCACCTTGCTGGGATCCTTCCCCGAGAACGCGCCGCCGCCGTGGCTGCCGACGCCCCCGTAGGTGTCCACGATGATCTTGCGCCCGGTGAGCCCCGTGTCGCCCATAGGGCCGCCGACGACGAACCGGCCGGTGGGGTTGATATAGTGCTTGACGCTGGTGGGATCATACAGCCCCTTCGGCATCACAGGCTTGATGACGTGTTCGAGGACATCCCGCTCGATCTGCTTGTGGGTGACGTCGGGGCTGTGCTGAGTAGAGACCACGACCGTATCCACCCGCACCGGCCGGCCGTCCCGGTATTCGATCGTCACCTGCGATTTCCCGTCCGGGCGCACCCAGTCGAGGATTCTCTTCTTCCGCACCTCGGCCAGCCGCTTGGTGAGCCGGTGCGCCAGCACGATCGGCATGGGCATCAGCTCGGCAGTCTCGTTCGTGGCGTAGCCGAACATGAGGCCCTGGTCGCCGGCGCCGCCCGAGTCCACGCCCTGGGCAATGTCCGGCGACTGGTTATGAATGGACGTGATGACGGAGCAGGTGTGATAGTCAAAACCCCAGGTCGCGTCCGTGTAGCCCACGTCCTTGATGACATCCCGGATGATGTCCGGAATCTCGACGTAGGCCTTGGTCGTGATCTCCCCGGCGACGAAGGCGATCCCGGTCGTCAGGATGGTCTCGCAGGCGACGCGGCAGTGCTTGTCTTGTTTGATGATGGCATCCAGAATGCCGTCTGAGATCTGATCGGCAATCTTGTCCGGGTGCCCTTCCGTCACGGATTCGGATGTGAACAGGAAATTTTTCTTGGCCATTGCTCCCTCTAGTTATGTGGGTGATACCCAGCCGGTGGGGAACTACGACGACACCCGGCCTGGACCGGGGTTCGGTGCCGCGGCGCACTTCGAGCGCCACTCTTCATAAACCACGAAGTGCTTGCTTGTCAACGAGAATTCCCGTGATGACCACCCGCTGTTCGTAGGGAGGTCGGCTTGACGCTGCGACCGCGCCCCTGCCCTGCTCGTCCCTCGATTCTTCTCGGGGCGACTCTTAAGGCTCTCGATGGGTCGGAAGACTGGGGTCGCACACGCCGCTCAGCGTCAACCCTGAGCAAGTCCCGCCTGGAAGGGCGGGGTAGTCGAAGGGTTGACACTGCTTTCAGACGGCTTGTAAGATGGCGTGCCTCAAGGAATTTGCGCATCTTTGCACAGCTTCGTCGACTCTACCTGCGAATCCCTGAGAGGATGCACGTTCCCCGCCGATCTGGCCTTCTCTGCACAAGGTCATCCACGAGGGGTTCGCGCAGTGCGTATGCGAGCCTATGAACGGTAAGCCCGAACTGATCGCCGAGCCGGAAGCGGCCGAGCGCGCAACCTCCGGCCTGGGGTGGGATGAGTTCAAGAAGGAGCTGCTCGAGTTTTTTGCTTCGATCAAGCTCGCCATGTTCCTGTTCATCGTGCTGGCCATCACGGCGACGATCGGAACCGTGATCCAGCAGGGCGAGCGTCCGGAGGTCTATGTCAAGGAATACGGCGAGGAGGCCTACCGCTGGTTCTTGCGCCTGGGCTTCACGGACGTCTACCACACCTGGTGGTTCACCAGCCTCTTAGGCCTGCTCTGCGTCAACTCGCTGACCTGCTTCTACCAGCGCTTCCCGGCCATCTGGCGGTCCATGCAGCAGGACAAGGTCAGCATCACGCTCCCCTTCATCAAGAATCTGAAGCACACGGCGGAGATCCCGGTTACGGGCACGAAGGAGCGCGTAGCCGAGGGTCTCGTCCAGATGCTGGCGGGCAGGGGCTACCGGGTCCTGGCGAAGAACGAGGCTCGGGAAGCCACCGTGTACGCGACCAAAGGCATAATCGGCCGGGTCGGCGCCCACGTGGCCCACTTGAGCGCCACGGTCATCGTGATCGGCGGCCTGGTGGGCAGCTTCTGGGGCTTTCGGGAGTTCGGCGTCTGCCTGGAGGGCCAGACCTACCACATCCCGTGGGGCAAGTTCGACCTCAAGGTGGAGAAGTTCTGGATTGATTACCACGACAACGGCGCCGTCAAGTCTTACAACAGCACACTGACCGTCCTGGAAGGAGGTCAGCCGACCGTCACCAAGACGATCACCGTGAACGATCCGCTCGTGCACAAAGGCATCTGGTTCTATCAGTCCAGCTACGGGGATGCCTGGGACCAGATCGCGATCGCGCGCGTCAACGTTAAGGAGAAAGACACCGACAAGGTCGTGGCGACGGTGGATCTCAAGTGGAAGGAAGAGACTGCCGTCGACAAGCTGGGCGTCACGCTGGCCGTGACCGACTTCGTCGCGGACTTCGGGTTTAATTCCGCCGAGAAAAAGGTGTACTCCAAGTCCGTGGAGCACGAGAATCCGGCCATCAGGCTGGCCGTCAATGAAGGGGCCACCTATCAGGGCACACCGTGGATCTTCTACCACTATCCGAATCTATTTGACCTGAAAGGCTCGAAATACCGATACGAACTGGTCGGCTACCAGCCCAAGAAGTTTACCGGCTTGCAGATTACCAAGGATCCGGGCGTTAATATTGTCTGGATGGGCTCCACGATGATCGTGGTGGGGATCACGCTGTCGTCCTTCATTTATCACCGGCGGCTCTGGGCCAAGGTGATCCCCGGCGACCGTGGCGTGGTCGTGCATGTCGGCGGGAACACGCACAAGAGCCAGATTGATTTCCAGAAGGAGTTCAAGAAGCTGACGGAACGGATTCGCACGATTCATGGCTAGAGGCGCGAGGCTAGAAGCGAAAAGCTCCGAGAACCGCTAGCCCCTCGCCCCGAGCCCCGCGCCTGCACGGAGGCATGTCATGCAAAAATCATTATTCCTATTCGATATGACGTTCTGGCTGTACCTGGCGGCCTTGGCGCTCTACATCGGCTACATGGTCACCAGACGTCCACGGCTGCAATTGGCGGCGGTGGGACACCCGGGCGGGGGGCTGAACGGGGAGAGCGGCTGGACAACCCAGATCGGACAAGTGGCAACCATCGTCACGATGTTCGGCTGGGTGGTGAACTCGCTCGCGCTGGGGACCCGCGCGTATGAGCGGATGCAGCTCTCGGGAACCTTCGCGCCCTGGTCCAACCAATTCGAGGCGATGGCGTTCGTCTCCTGGGCCATCATCCTGGGGTACATCCTGCTGGAGCTCCGGTATCGGATCAAGGCCATCGGCGCCTTCGTGGTGGGCATCGGTTTTATCGCGATGGGTGCGGCGTCGTTGCTGCCCTACCGCTATCAGACCGCCGAACCGCTGGTGCCGGCCCTCAACAGCTACTGGATTTACATCCACGTGTCCGTCACGCTCACCAGCTACGCCGCGTTCGCCATGGCCGGAGGGCTGGGCGTCATGTACCTGCTGAGGGAGCGCGCAGAGCGGCGCGGCCGGACGAGCGGCCTCGTCGCCTCGTTCCCGGATCTGGACACGATCGACGAGCTGGGCTACAAGGCGATCATGGTGGGCTTCCCCCTGCTGGCCTTCGGGATCATCCTGGGCGCAATGTGGGCGAATTATGCCTGGGGCGGGTACTGGAGTTGGGACCCGAAGGAGACCTGGTCGCTGATCGTATGGCTGATCTATGGCGCATACGTCCATGCCCGCATGACCCGTGGCTGGGAAGGCCGGCGCGCCGCGATCTATGCGATCTTCGGGTTCTTGATGGTCGTTTTCTGCTTCTGGGGCGTGAATTTCCTGTTGTCGGGGCTGCACGCGTACGCGTAACAGTAGGCGAGGGGCGCGAGGCAGGTCCTCCTCTAGCCCCTTGCCTCGTGCCGCTAGCCTGATCGACAAGATGGCTGACGAATCGCTCGCTGAACAAGTCCCGGTGAAGACGCCGGGCCAGAGTAACCGGATTGTCGTACTGATCACGGCTTGTGTCATTCTCGTGCTCGCCTTCGGCGTCGTGTGGGTGCAGAGCTCTAAGTACGAGCCCCTGACCGTCGGGAAGCCCGCGCCGGATTTCGCGCTGCCGGACCTGGATGAACGGACGATTCGCCTCTCGGAGTATCGTGGCAAGGTCGTGTTCCTCAACTTCTGGGCGACGTGGTGCAAGCCGTGCCGCGAGGAGATGCCCTCGATGGAAGTGTTGTACAAGACCTTTGAGCAGGACGGCCTCGTCGTACTGGCCGTCAGCATCGACCGCGTCACGACCAAGAAGGATATCCCGCCGTACGTCAAGGCGCTCAATCTAAGCTTCCCGATCCTGGTGGACTCCTGGGGACAGACCGACCAGCGGTACAAGCTGCTGGGCGTGCCCGAAACCTATATCATTGACCAGCGTGGCATCCTCCGCGAAAAAGTCATCGGGCCGCGGGATTGGACACTGTTGGACAACTTGCAGGTGATCCGGAGCCTGCTCAAGGAAGGGTCCCAGGCGCCCAAGACGCAGTCGAAACAAACCTGAACGCATGACCAGCCTTCATCGCGGCCTGCTCGCGTCGCTGGTGGGAGCGGTGCTCCTCCTGGCCGTCGGGTGTGATGCGCAGCAGAGCGAGTCGGCAGCCGAGCCGCAACCCGAGCTGCTCCAGGTGCAGATGCGCCAGGCGCTGCGCGTGGGGGACCCGGCGCCGGAGTTCCGTCTCTGGGACATGGACGGCAACGACGTCGCGCTGTCGGGCCAGCGCGGCAAGGTGATCCTCTTGAACTTCTGGGCCACCTGGTGCGGCCCATGCCGGGTAGAGATGCCGTCGATGGAGCTGCTGTACCGGGAATTCTCCCGGCAGGATTTCGAGATCCTGGCGGTGTCGACCGATCCCCAGGGCGTGGCGGTGACGCGCCCATTCCGTGACTCGATCGGGCTCTCCTTCCCGATCCTCCATGACTCGGATTTCCGTGTGGGGGTGACTTACGGGGCGCGGACATTGCCGATGACGTTCCTGATCGATCGCCAGGGCATCATCACGCACCGCATCTTCGGCGCGCGAAACTGGGGCGGGCCTGAGGCGAAGGAGATGATCCGGGATCTGGTGCGCGCGAGCTGACCATGATGCAGTCGATCCCGCACATCTCGCTGTTCGCGGCCTTCAGTGCCGGATTGCTCTCGTTCGTGTCCCCCTGCGTGCTGCCGCTCGTGCCGTCGTACATCTCGTACATCACGGGCTTGTCGGTCGAGCAACTCGCCGACGCCGGCGAGCGGCAGCGATTCCGCCGCGCGATCATCGCCAATTCGCTCCTGTTCATCGCCGGGTTCTCGGCCGTCTTCATCGCGTTCGGCGCCTCGGCCAGCCTGGTCGGCCAACTCCTGATCGTCTATCAGGACTACTTGCGGCGGTTCGGGGGGATCCTGATCATTGTGTTCGGGCTGTACCTGCTCGGCGTGCTGAATCTCACCTTCCTGACCACCGAACGGCGCATGCATTTTCATAGCCGGCCTGCGGGGTACCTGGGCTCGTTCCTGATCGGCGTGGCGTTCGCGGCCGGCTGGACGCCGTGCGTGGGACCCGTGCTGGGGACGATCTTGCTGTATGCGAGTACGACTGATTCTCTCACGAACGGCGTGGCCCTGCTCTCGTTCTATTCGCTGGGACTCGCGCTGCCCTTGTTTGTGACCGCTTTGGGCGTGGACCGTTTCCTGGCCTACTTCAAACAAATCCGGGGCTATCTCTGGGGCGTCTCGACCGTCAGCGGCGTGTTGCTCGTCGTGGTCGGGGTGTTGATCTACGCCAACTCACTGACCATCATTACGAGTTTTCTTGAGCGCGTGGGCATCGGCTGGTATGTTGGCCAGTGACGCCGGCTCAGAACTCAGAACTTCCTCCATGCCCATGCTTCCCGACATCAAATCCTACGACGTCCTCATCGTCGGCATGGGTCCGGCCGGCGCGACCGCGGCCTATGAGCTGAGCCGGGCCGGGTACGCCGTGCTCGGGCTCGAGAAAGAACGGCACCCGCGCTACAAAGTCTGCGGCGGCGGGCTCTCGGTAAGGATTGACCAGATTCTCGAAGAGGATTTCAAGTCCGTGGTCGAGGACACGATCTACGGCGTTCAGTTCACGTACCGGGGCGAAGAGCCGTACGTGATCCACTCGTCGCGCCCGATCGCCTACATGGTCATGCGCGACCGATTCGACCATCTCTTGGTGGAAAAAGCACGGAAGGCCGGGGCGGACGTCCGCGAGGGGGAGCAGGCCCTCGCGTTTCACCCGCGCGCGGACGGGGTGGACGTGGTTACGGACCGTGGGCGCTACCGGACCAAGGTGCTGATCGGCGCGGATGGCGCCAACAGCCTGGTCGCGCAGCGGCTGTTTCCGGCCCGTCGCTGGCGACGCCTACCGTCGCTGGAGAGCGAGATCGGGCTCGGCCGGAAGCCGGTCTATCCGGGCGAGGGGCGGGTGCTCATTGACCTGGGCGCGACCAAGAGCGGCTATGCGTGGGTGTTTCCCAAGCGGGAGCAACTCTCCATCGGGATTGCGGAATTCCGCGATCGTGTCTGCAGCCCGAAACGTCTCTTCGATCGCTTCGTAGGGGACGACAAGGAATTAGCCCGGATGCAGGTGCCTCGGCCGAGCGGACACCCCTTGCCGCTGTTCTCGCCGGGAGCCCGGTTCGCGCCCCATACCCTCGTGAGCCATCGGGCCTTGCTGGTGGGGGACGCGGGACACCTGGTGGACCCGCTGTTCGGGGAGGGGATTTACTACGCCGTCCGGTCCGGGCAGATGGCGGCGGCCAGTGTGCGGGGCCTGTTCGACGACCGGCGGCGGAGTCTGATGGACTACGAGCAGGCCGTCATGCACGAGATCTATGCCGAGTTCCGGATCGCCTCACGGCTCGCCCGCATCGTGTACACGTTCCCGCGGCTCTGTCATCGTCTCATGCACCGCTACCAGGAGGTCATCGGCCTCTACTACGACGTGTTGCGCGGGAAGGAAACCTACCAGACGTTCTTCCAAAAGGCCAAAGGGCTCGTGAAGGCCTCTTTCCGCGAACTCCTCCTCGAGGCGAATCCGCTGAGGTGATTCTGCCTGTTGCCTCGTGCCTCTAGCCTCGTGCCTGCGAGCGGCCTTGCCGCTCGTCAGCACCACACGCCAAGGCGGCACAGGGGCTGGTTCGGGGTGATGGCGGCGGATGGCGTGGAAGGCAGCGATGTGACGGCGGGGATCACCGCCGCGGGTGGCTGCGGCACCGCGAGGCCGGCCGCGATTGGAGTGGATCCATTTAATGCATTCGCCGAGCCGTTGAGTCCCGGTTCGGCCTGCGCGACCACCGAGGAGGAGGCCCCAGTCGGCGCCTTCCCGTTCAACGCGGCGAGCAGTTGCTCGCTCTCCGGCTTGTATTTGTGGTTGGGATAACGTTCCGCCAGCATCACGAGCTTCTCACGCGCCCAGTCCTCCGCGCCGAGGTCGTGGTACGTCAGCGCGAGATAATAGAGCGCGTCCGCGGCGACACCCATATCCGGGTAGTCCCGCAAGATGTTCTCGAAACGGTGGGCGGCGGCCAGGTAGGCTTCACGGCGATAATAGAATTCCCCAATCATGAAGTGTGTCTGCGCGATGAACTCGTGGCAGGCGTGGATCCGCTCGACGGCCGCCGTGTCATACCGGCTGCCGGGAAACTCGCGGCGAAGCTTTTCGAACGCCTCCAGCGCTTTGTAGATAGGCTCCGAATCGCGGTCCACCCACGGACTCAGCTTCATGAAGCTCTCGCCGAGACGAAACTGGGCATACGGGGCCAGGACATGTATCCGGTGCAAGTCCAGGAAATGCTGATATTCGATGACCGCCTCGTGATACTCCTCCTTGTCGAAAAAGGACTCGGCACGCTTCATGATCACGTTGGGGTCGTAGTTCTTCTCGATGGTGTCCCCGAGGAAGATCTGCTCATCCGTGCCTTTCACCGACTTGGCCGCGGTCTTCTGCCCTTCTTTGGGCGTGCTGGAGCAGCCCAGGGGCAGACTCAGCACCGCAACCCCCAGCGCCACGCGGCCCAGCGTGCGCGCGAGCATGCGGCCGGCCATGTGGTAGGGTAAGAGATTCATCACGCCCGAGCTTATATGACAATCGGCTCGCGACGTTAGCAAATTCCGACTCGGAATGCAACCCGCATTGACGCTCCCTGAGGCAGCCCCTATAATCTCGCTGCTCGCCGGCTCGACCACGGGCCGGCGTGCGATAGTCTCGACTGGGGTTCCATGTTGACCAGCCGAATCGCCGGAACGGGCTCGTACTTGCCGCCTCGGGTGGTGACCAACGAGGAGGTCGGCCGGCCCCTCGCGATGAGCGGCGAAGCGATCCGTCGGCTCACGGGTGTGCAGGCCCGGCAATGGGCGACCGACGACATGACCACGTCGGATCTGGCAGAACAGGCGGCGCGGCACGCCTGTGAGGCGGCCGGCGTGGAGCCCGCATCTGTGGACGCCATCCTGGTGTCCACCACCTCACCGGACATGGGCTTTCCGTCCACCGCGTGTCAGGTGCAGCGGCGGCTTGGCGCCAGGGAGGCGGCGGCCTTTGACGTCGTGGCCTCCTGCTCGGGCTTCCTTTATGGGCTGTCCATGGCCGATCGATTCGTGCGGGCCGGGCAATACGGCACCTGTCTGGTCATCGCCGCCGAAATCAAGTCTCGGTTTCTCAACCAGACGGATCGCACCACGGCTGTGTTGTTCGGCGATGGAGCCGGCGCGGCCATCGTGGTCGCCGAACACCAGCGAAACGCCGCCGGAGCGATCGCCCCGCGCGGGGTGCTCGGCGTCCGGCTCTATGCGGATGGTCGACGCCATGGGGTGATCACCGTGCCCGCCGGCGGGTCCCGCTTGCCCGCCTCTCCAGAGACCCTCAAGGCCGGATTGCACACCCTTCAGATCCAAGGAGGACCTGTGTACCGCCTGGCAGTCCGGCGCCTGGCCGACGCCGTGGGAGCCCTCCTTAAGGAGTTCGGCCTCCGGGTGGAGGACCTCGACCAGGCCGTGTTCCATCAAGCCAACCAGCGGATTCTCACCGCGCTGGCGCGTCGCCTGCGGCTCCCGGACGACAAGCTCTGGTCCGTCATCCGTGCGGTGGGCAACACATCGTCCGCCTCGTTGCCGATCGCACTCGATCAGGCTGTGCGTGCGCAACGCCTTCGCGCCGGCGATCTGGCGTTGCTCGGCACGTTTGGCGGCGGCCTCACCTGGGCCACCGGTCTCGTGCGGTGGTAGCGGGCGTCACGGTCAGGCGGTCCGACAGGCGCCGGAGGCTCGCGTTTCTTTGCAATACTCCTGCGGTCCGGACCGTGTCCCCATGACATTGGAGCGCGAGACACATGATCGAGATCAACCCGTCGTCGTCCCATCCGATGCCTCGTCGAAACCACGGTGCCGAATCGTGTTGATTCCCTGCCCGCAAGCTTGGCATACTCCTTCGGGTTTCAGGCCGTAACCTTCCGATTGCCGCTGAATCCACCGACGGCGGACTCGGCCAGAAAGGCGGCGCGCTATGTTCGGACTCATTCCCAAAGACATCGCGTTTTTTGAGATGTTCCAGAAGGCGGCCCACAACATGATCGAGGGAACCCGTCTGCTCAAGGAGATGGTGGAGCACTATCACGATCCGGCGGAGTACGCCAAGCGCATCAAGGAGGTCGAGCACGTCGGAGATGGCATCACGCATGATATTGCGTTGAAGCTCAACCAGACCTTCATTACGCCGATTGACCGCGAGGATATCCACGGCTTGGCGAGCGCGCTGGACGATATCCTCGATATGGCGGAGGCGGTGGCGGACCGGTTCGTGGTGTACAAGGTGCCCAAGCCCACCGAGGCCGCGGTGCGCCTGGCCGACATCCTGTATCAGTCGGCGGTCTCTGTGGCGGACGGCATTGATCAGCTCGGCAAGGGCCATGCCGACATGAAAGACTGCTGCGTGAAAGTGAACAGCCTGGAGAATGAAGCGGACCGCGTCATGCGCGACGCGATCTCGGGCCTGTTCGAGCGGGAGAAAGATCCAATCGAAGTCATCAAGTGGAAAGAGATCTACGAAAATTTCGAGGAAGGCACCGACCGCTGCGAAGATGTCGCGAACATCCTCGAACGAATCGCGCTAAAACACGTCTGACAAACGCGGGCTAGAGGCGCGCGGTTCACCTCTAGCCTCTCGCCCCTCGCCTCTTGCCCGGTTGCTGACTGATGGCTGATCTCAGCGGGATGGTGATCCTTGTCGTGGCGCTGGCGCTGCTGTTCGATTTCTCGAACGGCTGGCACGACAGCGCCAACGCGATCGCCACAGTGGTCTCGACCCGGGTGATGAGCCCGACCGTCGCGGTCCTGATGGCGGGCGCCCTGAACGTGGCCGGTGCCTTCATGTCCACGGCCGTCGCCAAGATGGTCGGCGCCGGCATCGTGGATCCGGCGGCTGTGAACCAAGGCGTGGTGGCCGCAGCCCTGGGCGGCGCCATCCTCTGGAACCTGTTCACGCTCTGGCTCGGGCTTCCGACCAGTTCGTCACACGCGCTGATCGGCGGGTTGGTGGGCGCCGGGTTTGCGCACGGGGGCTGGGGAGTCGTCAAGTTCTCGGGCCTGCGATCGGTCCTCGAGGCCATGGTGCTCTCGCCCCTGTTCGGCTTCCTCATCGGGCTCGCTCTGATGGTGCTCATCAGCTGGGTATTCTTCCGCACGTCGCGCGGCGTGGCGCTGCGCCTGTTCAGCCGGATGCAGATCTTTTCCGCCGGGTTCATGGCCTTCAGTCACGGGTCGAATGACGCGCAGAAGGCCATGGGGATCATCACGCTGTCGCTGCTCGCGGGGGGCCATATTCAGACGGCCGAGGTGCCGATGTGGGTGATCGGCACGTGCGGGCTGGCGATGGGGCTGGGCACGGCGGCCGGAGGGTGGCGCATCGTCCGCACCTTGGGCATGCGGATCGTCAAGCTGGAGCCCGTGCATGGGTTCGCGGCCGAAACCGGTGCGGCGACCGTCTTGTTGGCGACCGCCCACCTGGGCCTGCCGGTCAGCACGACGCACACGATCGCTTCGTCGGTGATGGGGGTGGGGGCGATCAAGCGGCTGTCCGCCGTGCGATGGGGAGTGACGGCGCGGATCGTCTATGCGTGGGTATTTACGCTGCCGGGCGCCGCGCTGATCGCCGGCGCCGGATACTTCTTGGTGGCGCTGCTCAACTGAGCCCTGAGGGGATGGTTTTCTGCGCGACCGGCAGCCTGACGATGAACCGACTCCCCACCGGCTGATTCCCCTCCACCCACACCCGCCCGCCGTGGCTTTCCACAATATGCTTCACGATCGCGAGCCCCAGGCCCGTCCCGCCGAGTTCCCGCGACCTGGCCTTGTCCGCGCGATAGAAGCGCTCGAAGACCCGGGGCCGGTCCGGCTCCGGGATCCCGACGCCCGTATCCGCCACAATGAGCTCCAGCGTGCCGTCCGCGGGCCCCCCCGGGGTCGGAGGGAGATGACGCGCGGAGATCGTAATGGTGCCCCGCTCCGGCGTGTACTTCACGGCGTTGTCCACGAGATTGCTGAGCACCTGCGCCAACCGATCCTCATCGCCCATGAGCGGAGGGAGCTCGGCCGGGACCGCCGCCGTCAGGCTGTGCCCTTTCTTGTCCGCGAGCGGCTTGAGTGAGGCCAGGGTGCGGTCCACTAGGTCACGGAGCCGCACTGGCTCGCGTTTGAAGAGCACTTCGCCGGACTCGATCTGCGACAACTGCAAAAGGTCGTCGAGGATCAGATTGAGCCGATCCGCCTGCTTCAGAATGATCTCCAGGAACCGCACCGCGTCAGTCGGGTGATCCTTCGCGCCGTCGAGCAGCGCTTCGACGTACCCTTTAATGGAGGTCAGCGGCGTCCGCAGCTCGTGCGAGACGTTCGCGACAAAGTCCTTCCGCACTTTTTCCAGGCGGCGCAAGGCGGTCACGTCATGGAACACCAACACGGCGCACGCTTCGTTCTCGCGTTGGCCGCCTGCGGGGGACGCCTCAATGCGGAGCGTGCGCCCGCTGGGTGCGAGCGTGATCTCTCCGCCGAGCTGTTGTCGAGTCTCCAGCACGCGCGTGACCAGCTCGTTCAGCTCATGGTGGCGAACGACCTCCCAGTAAGGGCGGCTCCGGGCCTCGGCGTCGCGGAGGGCGAACATGCGTTCGAGCGCGGGGTTCAGCAGCAGCACCCGACCCTTCACATCCAGCACCATCACGCCTTCGACCATGGAGGTCAGAATGGCGAGCAGTTGTGCGCGCTCGTCCGACACCTCCCGAATCTTGGCGTCCAGTTGGTCGGCCATCTGGTTCAGCGTGTCGGCCAGCACGCCGACTTCGTCCCGAGTCGCCGTGCGAATGCGCTGGTCGAGCGCGCCTTCGGCGAACCGGCGTGCCATTGCGGCCATGTCGGTCAGCGGCTGCGTGAGTCCTTTGGTGAGCAGGGCGCTGACGAGGGCGGAGATCAGGAATGCCAGGCCGAACGCCAGGAACAAGTCGCGCTGGACGTCGCCGAGCCGTGTCTCCAGTTCGGTGAGCGGGACGGCCAGGCGGACCACGGCGGTCGGCGGTGAGCCGGTCTCGGAGAGCGGCAGCGCCAGGTACAGCATGCGCTGGCCGGTCGTTTTGCTGAGCCGGATGTCGGTGCCGCGGCCCGTCTCCAGCGCCTGGGTGACCTCCGGGCGCGTGGCGTGACTTTCGAGCAGCGGCACGGTCTCGCCCGGCGCCGTGCTCTCGGCCAACACGCGCCCGTCGCGGCCGATCACCGTGATCCGCGCCTGCGCGTGCCGGCTCAGGTCCAAAACCCTGGCCTGGAGCGCCTTCGTCTGCTCCGGCGTAGATGGGAGCGAAGGGGCAAGCAGGGGTTCGAGCGAGAAGGAGACCAGGCGGCTGCGCGCGTCTAGAGTTTCGGTGATCCGCGCGATCTCCAGCCGCTCGAAGGAGCGGATCAGCACCCACCCGGCCACGGCCAACCCCAGCGTGACCCCGAGGAGCATGCCGAGGGCGACTTTCCACCGGATGGAGAGTGTCATGGTTCTTTGAGTTTATAGCCCAGCGATTTCACCGACAGGATCGCCTCGTCGAGCAGCGGGATCTTCTGCTTCAGCCGGCGGACATGCACGTCCACGGTGCGCGTCGTGCCGTAATAGTCGTATCCCCAGACGGCGTTGAGCAGCACGTCTCGGGTGAGCACGCGACCCGGGTGGCGGAGCAGGTGCTCGAGGAGGCCGAACTCTTTCGTAGTCAGTTTGACCTCGCGCCCGTCGACCTTCACTTCATGGCGCTGCACATCCAGCCGGATCGGGCCATAGGCGTATTCCGCTTGCTCCTCCTTGCGATCCACCCGCCGGAACAAGGCCTTCACGCGGGCCACGAGTGCCTTGGGGCTGAACGGCTTGGTCACATAGTCGTCCGCGCCGAGCTCCAGTCCCACGATCTGATCGGCTTCCTCGGCCTTGGCGGTCAGCATGATGATCGGCAGCATCGCGGTCTTGGAGTCTGCGCGGAGGCGCTTGCAGACCTCAAAGCCATCCAGCTCGGGCAGCATGAGGTCGAGGACGACAAGGTCAGGGTTTTCGCTCTTGACCTGCTTCAGCCCTTCCAGTCCGGTCAGGGCCGTCCGGGTCCGATAGCCTTCTTTTTCGAGGTACATGCGGACGAGGTCGAGAATCTCCTTCTCGTCCTCGATGATGAGGATTTTCTTGGGCACGGCACTCGCCATGTCGGTGCCAGCGTAAAGGGTGGGGGGGAGGGTGTCAAGGGCGGGGAAGGGGCAGGAGCCTCGGATGACGAGGGACGGGCAATCTTCGGCGGTCTCACGCTCAATCGATCGGGTGATTGCACAACCCCGTCAGCAGGCGTATCCTATTCCGTGATGGTTCTTATGGGAGGCCTGAGGTCGTCGGTTGGCGGGCGCACGGTATACCCCGCCAGGAAGGAGGTCCACCATGGCGCAACGAGCTTGTGTCCAAACGCTTGGTGTCGGGACGGTGGTGCTCCTGGGGACAGCGCTGGCCTTGAGCGGACCGGTTTGGAGTGAGGACGAAAGTAAGATCGGCAGCACCCAACGTTTTCGTGGCGTTGTCGGTGAGGCACTGGGCGAAGCTGTGGATAAGGACTTTCTCGCCCTAGGTAGCAGCCAGCGCCTTCGGGGGATCGCTGGCGGAGAGCAGGAGAGGATGGTCGCCCAGAGGCCACAAGTCTTCGGTCGCACCCATCGCTTCGCCGGGCTTGCTCGCATAGAGAAGGCGAAGGATCGGTTGGCAGCAGAGGCCAAGATTACCCTCGAACAGGCAGTCAAAGCTGCCACGGAGAAAGTGCCCGGCAAGGTGACTGGGGCCGAACTGCAACAGAGGAACGACAGAGCGGTCTGGGAGGTGGACGTTCTCTCGATCGAGGGCAAAGAGGTCCGTCTGAGCGTGGACGCCGAGACCGGGAGCTTTGTCGAACTGCCGTAGCCATAAGTTCGGCGTTCAGTCAACGGAATCCGGCCCGTTATTGAGATCGCGACCGGAATGCTCGAAGACATTCGGGCGCGCCCGAGGATTCTCTCGGCTCAAACCACGATGAGGCCGAGCAGTATGCTCGACCGGCCTGTGGACCGTGGATGGAGGCGCGGCAAGTGTTTTGTGTGCCTGGCAGCGTGACAATCCGGGAGCCTGTCGAGTCCTCCACTCCCGGGCGGGCGCAGGTTGCTCCGTAAACCCTCAGAGCTGGTCACTCCAAATCGCCCGCACCTTTCATAGGGATACCGTTTCCACCTCTCCGGCGCTGTGACGCACGAGACTCATGGCGTCCCTTCCTGTGCGGGAGGAACCGGCTGCTTTTTCGGCTTCAGCTTCTGGATCCCGGCCTCCTTTTCACCAAGCTGCCGGCGCAATGATTCGACTTCGGTTTTGAGCGCCTGCAGTTCCTGGGCTTGCTTGACAATCAGGTCCTTCATCGTCTGGAGATCCTGAGCGCTCGCGTCCGGTTGCGCCCTGGCCACTCCTGTGGCCGCCTGGTGGTCCGGCGGCGCGGCAGTGAGCGCGACCGGCAACTGAGCCAATTGCTCATAATTCACCGCGAGCCTCGGGCGATCGGGCTCGATTACGAGCCACGACTGAGGAGGCTCCTCGCGCACCAAAGCCACTTCCGGGAGAAACACAAGCTTATGCAACGGAAGGTCAGCATCCGGGAGGTCCGGTCGCGACCGGTAGCGAAGGAGGGTGAAATGCAAAACCGGCCTCATCACAAAAATCGTCCCATCCGTGACCGCAGCTCCTGACTCGACGCGGAACCTCACGCGCTGGGCCGGCTCCGCTTGAGCCAATGCACGGGCAAGGGACGGGGCCAGAAAATCGGTTTGCTGCTCCGAAAAGATCGGGACCGGGCCGGTTGTCCGGGGGCCTGGGCTCGCTGATGCGGGCTCGATCTGCAATCCAGCCAGAATGCGAGCGATCACCTCCGGAGCGATCACGATAGGATGAGAGGCGTGAAAGGATTTCAGTGGGCCGCTGTATCGGGCGGTGGCGCCGCGGGTGACCAATCGCTCGAGATACACCGTGCCTTCGGCACTCTCACGAACGAGCACCTTGTCAGACAGCGAACCGCACCCGGAGAGGAAGAAGCCGCCTGCTGAGCTCGCAATCGCAAGGATAATCCAGGTGCGGATGCGAAGGGTCATAGGTTTCCGAGAGGGTGGCCCGGCGACGCGTGAGTCTATCACAGGCGGGTTCGCGAAGCGCAAGCGATTCCTTGTGCGGTGCGTCACTGATTCCCACGCTGGGTCCGAACGTGCTGTGACTGTCCCTCGCCAGCGGCTCCGCCGTGCAGCAACTGCGCCTGCTCTGCTTCGCAACAGGAAGGTTCCTCGGACTCTTACGTGATGACCGCCTAAAACTTTCTTGACCTGGTCTCTTCACCCGTGGTATAAAACGCGCCGTTTGCTCGGAGACAAAGGGGTCTCCGAATCTGCCAAAGTAGCACCGGTTGGGACAATGGCGTCCCCGGGCCCGTACGGGCCAGGGGACTTTTTTTTTGCCCGCAAGAGCCAATGACACGGTCAAGGCAGATGTCCAAGCGGTCCGGCAGCAGGAGCGGGCGCCACGGGCATCTGGTGCAGCGAACCGATAGTCATCTACTCACAACAGGAGGTGTGAGATGGCAAGAGGACGCAGGAGGCCCGTTCTTGTTGTCGGTGTGTTGATCGTCTGGATGCTGTTTGGTAGCGCAGCGCTTCCAGCCTGGGCGGCTGACGATCTCATGGACACGACCAAGCATCCGGTGGCCGTGACAATGGCCATGCAGGCCGATAGCTTCTTCGGCTTCAATCCTTCCGTGTACGGTACGTACGGGCTCACCAAGGATATCGCCTTCGCCTTCAACGTTACCTATTGGACGATGATTTCCGGGGTGGGCGTGCACGATGCCAACCCCTGGCTTGAGACCGATGTGGGACTGAATTTCACGTTCCTCGAAAAGCGAGTCTCGATCACGCCCATGGTCGGATTCGTCCACGGGCAGCTGCTGTCTTCCCGCGGCGGATTCTTCCCGAACGGCGGCGGCAGCGTCAACGAACGCACGACCGTGTTCGATGGGATCGTGCCGAATATCACGGCCAACTACCTGGATGATCGGCTCGAGGGTGAATTCTACATGGGCTACTACAAGGCCCTGCGCAGCGAAGGGGGGGATGGGGGCGGGGGCGCGAGCACATGCGCTCCTACTCCTACTGCTGCCGGAAATTGCCTTGGGCCCACGCAAGCGGGTCAACGAGGCACCTGGGACTTCCTCCATTACTGGGGCAATGCGGGCTATCGGATCAACAGCATGATTTCACTCGGCGCGCACTATGAACACTTGCTCACCACGCGAGACAGCAGCGCGCCCGGCGCCCAACAGGACTACTATCGCTGGATTGGCCCTTATGTCGAGATGAAGCTCGCGGGAGGGATGGCGTTTCGGTTCACCGCGGGCAAGGACCTCAAGGACAACGAGGATTTCTACAAGGTCAAGTTCACGAAGACGTTCTAGGCAAGGAACGCAGCGAGCAGCGAACAGTGAATAGGAGATGGCCGTTCGGGCCCGTAGCTATTCACTGTTTGCTGCCAGCTATTCGCGTGTTGCGAGGGAGGGCATCGTGACATCCATGATGCGATCCGGGATCCTTCTCGGGATGATACTGATGATGCTGTGTCCTGTCTGCGTTGGGGCTTCGGGCTGGGCTCAGGAGACACCGTCACCAGCGACCCCGCCAGGGGTATCTGGCCCGGCAGCCGAGCCGGCTGAGCCAGCGCCGGCCAAGATTGATACGGGCGATACGGCCTGGGTCTTGATGTCGTCCGCGCTGGTGCTCGCGATGGTGGTCCCTGGCCTTGCCTTGTTTTATGGCGGCCTGGTCCGCACCAAGAATGCGCTAGGAACCATCATGCAAAGCTTCGTGATTACCGGTCTTGTGAGCGTGATCTGGATTCTCTTCGGCTATAGTTTGGCTTTCGGACCGGATAAAGGAGGCTTCATTGGCGGGCTCGAATGGGCCGGGCTTCGTGGGGTGGGCGTGGAGCCCCATCCGACCTACGGTCCGACAGTTCCGCATCAGGCCTTCATGGTGTTTCAGCTCATGTTCGCCGCAATTACCCCGGCCTTGATCACGGGCGCCTTTGCGGAACGGAAACGGTTCAGCGCCCTGGTTCTGTTCGCGGGCCTGTGGGCCATTTTGATTTACTGCCCTTTGGCGCACTGGATCTGGGGAGGCGGCTGGCTGGCCAAACGCGGGGCGCTCGATTTTGCCGGCGGCGCCGTGGTCCACATCAGCTCGGGGCTCTCGGCGCTCGCCTGTGCCTTGGTCATCGGCAAGCGAAGGGGCTACGGCACCGACTATATGGCCCCGCACAATCTTCCGCTGACTCTGCTTGGCACCGGGCTTTTATGGTTCGGCTGGTTCGGGTTCAACGGGGGCAGTGCCTTGGGTGCCAATGGCATAGCGGTGCGAGCCTTCGTGGCGACCCACATGGCGGCCTCGGTCGCGGCGCTGGTCTGGATGCTGGTCGAGTGGCTACACCGGGGAAGGCCGACTGTGCTCGGAGTCGCCAGCGGTGCAGTCGCCGGGCTGGCGACCGTCACTCCCGCTGCCGGCTACATCGGTGCGTTGCCGGCGATGGCAGTGGGCGTGATCGCGGGTATCGCCTGCTATGTCGCGATCGTGTGGAAAGGCCGGCTCGGCTATGACGACTCCCTCGACGTGTTCGGCATTCATGGCGTGGGAGGGTTTTTCGGAATCCTCGCGGCCGGGCTGTTTGCGAGCAAGGCGGTGAACCCCGCGGGCGCGGATGGGTTGTTCTTCGGCAACCCGGCCCAGTTCGGAGTGCAGATCCTCACGGCCTTATCAGCGGCGGCATTTTGCTTCATTGGCACCTACGTGATCCTCATGGTGGTTAATCGGCTCACGAGGTTGCGCGTTTCGCACGAGGAAGAAGAAATGGGTTTGGATCTCACTCAGCATAACGAGCGAGCCTATTCTTAAAATAGGCAAGACGCTTAGGAGAAGCGGAGCGACTATGAAACTAATCGAGGCGATCATCAAGCCATTTAAGCTCGATGAAGTCAAAGACGCACTGCACGAGATCGGTATCCAGGGGATGACGGTGACTGAAGTCAAGGGATTCGGGCGCCAGAAGGGTCACAAGGAAACCTATCGCGGCACCGAGTACACGATCGAGTTTGTTCCCAAGGTCAGGATCGAGCTGGCTGTCACCGATGGTCAGGTCAGTCGGGTCATCGAAACGATTGTTCGGGCGGCGAAGACTGGGAGCATCGGCGATGGCAAGATTTTCGTCCGGGATCTCAGCGAGGCAATCCGCATCCGCACGGGGGAAACAGGGGAAAGCGCCCTCTGACCGCGATGCAGAACGGGTTGAACTTCGTTAGCGCGGCGCTCGCCATGTCGGGGCCAGGCCCCCTGCACCTGCCGGAGCCAATGCTGGCACCGTGATCCGGCAATTCAGTTGACGTTGCCGGCTGGAGTGCCGTATCGTGTGACCCATTGCCGTCGGGGCATGCGTCGTTGACCGACCGTGGCCCCGATCCATCGCACGCTCAGGAGCGACATGAAGATATACCTCGCCAATCCCCGAGGGTTCTGCGCCGGCGTGGACCGGGCGATCGAGATCGTGGAACTCTCGCTCAAGGCCTACGGCGCGCCGATCTATGTGCGGCATGAGATCGTGCACAGTCGTCACGTCGTCAACTCGCTGCGCCAGAAAGGCGCGGTCTTCGTGGAGGAGCTGGACGAGGTGCCGGACGGCTCGCCCGTGATCTTCAGCGCGCACGGGGTGGCCAAGTCGGTGTGGGAGAATGCGCGGCGCCGCGGGTTGAAGGTGATTGACGCCACCTGCCCGCTGGTGATCAAAGTCCACAACGAGGTAAACCGCGACTATACCCAGGGGTATGAGCTGATTCTGATCGGCCACGCGGGCCACCCGGAAGTGATCGGGACGCTGGGGCAGGTGCCGGACAAGTTCCACCTGGTGTCCTCGGTTGTCGATGTCGAACGGCTGCACGTGGAGAATGCCGAGCACCTGTCCTACGTGACCCAGACGACGCTCAGCGTGGACGAGTGCCGTGACATTGTTGAGGCACTGCACCGGCGTTTCCCGAAGATCAAGGGCCCGCATCAGGAGGACATCTGTTATGCGACGCAGAATCGGCAGAATGCCGTGAAGGAGCTCGCGAAGCTCGTGGACGTGATTCTCGTGATCGGCTCGCCGAACAGCTCCAACTCCAACCGCCTCCGTGAGCTGGCCGAACGGTGCGGGATTCCCTCCTATCTGATCGATTCCTCCGCCGACATCAATCCCGGGTGGGTCAAACAGGCCCGAGGGGTCGGTATTTCAGCCGGCGCCTCCGCCCCCGAAGTGCTCGTGACCGAGGTCGTGGACTACCTCAAGCGCGAATATGGCGCGGACGAGGTCGAGGAACTGACGGTCATCGAAGAAGACGTCGAGTTTCTGCTCCCCAAAGAGCTGGTGACGATTGCCACGAGCAGCCGCCGGGCCGGCGTCAGGGCTTAGTCTCGCCTAACCCTCAGTTGTTCCATGCTCCCCTATATTTTGTAGTCGAAGGGGGTATCATCCCCTGCCGGTCGTGTTTTGTTTTGATTTCCCGCCTCTTCCTATGCTACAAGGGCCCTCAAGCTCACCCCTGACCGGACGTTCGGTGGGGTGGTGTCTCAGCCGTGCCTGATGTCAATCGCGACTGTGCGGGTCGCCTCGCCTGTCGCGTCGGGAAGTTCCTCCGCAACTGACGCGATGGATTCAGGACCCGAGAGGCGCATTCGTAGGGAGGGCGCATGTACCTGAAATGTCTGGAGCTGACGGGATTCAAGTCGTTCGCGGAAGCACGAATCGAGTTCCCGCCTGGCGTCACGGCAGTCGTGGGACCCAACGGGGTCGGCAAAAGCAATGTCGTCGACTCGGTCCTCTGGGTGCTTGGCGAACAGAGCACCAAGACCCTCCGCAGCGAGCGGATGGAAGATGTGATCTTCAACGGCACCGCGACCCGCAAGCCGCTGGGTATGGCTGAGGTCACATTGATCATGAGCGGCATGGACGCGCGCCGTGTGCAGGGCCGGCCCGATCTGCCGAACAGCCTGAGCGAGTTCCACGAAGTGATGATCACCCGCCGGCTCTATCGCAACGGCGACAGTGAATATCTGATCAATAAGACCCCGTGCCGGCTTAAGGACATCCGCAGCCTCTTCCTGGACACACGCGCAGGCTCCAAAGGGCATACGATCATCGAGCAGGGGCGGATCGAGCAGATCCTGAACGCGTCGCCGCAGGAACGCCGCGAGTTGATCGAAGAGACGGCCGGCATCGTGCGGTACAAGAAGCAGAAGGCCGAGGCGCTCCGGAAGCTGGAGGCCACGCAGCAGAACCTCCTCCGCGTGCGCGACATCATCGGCGAGGTGCGGCGGCAGTTGAATTCGCTCGAGCGGCAGGCGCGACAGGCCCGCACCTACCGAGGCTTGCAGGAGGAGGCGCGGACGATCGAAATCCGGCTGCTGGTGCACGAGCACCGCGAGCTGACCCGACGGCAGACGGCTGTCGCCGGAGAGCTGGCGAAGCTGGAAGCCGAGGAGGCCGAACGGCACGCACAGTCCGCGCGGCTGAGCACCGATCTGGAGGCCGTGCGCATGAAGATGCTGGCCGGAGAGCAGGCCATCGACCGGCTCCGCGACGCGCTCTCCGACGTAGAGCATCAGCAGTCCCAGGCTGTCACCGCGGCCGAGGTCGAACGGGGACGCCAGGAGCTGTTCCAACAGCAACGGACGCAGGCGCAGGAGGAACTGGCTCGGCTAGCTACGGGGCAGGCGCAGGCGGCGACGGAGACGAACGCGGTGCGGGTGCGCGCGGCACAGCTCGAGCAGGAGATCGCGGCCGGCGACCGGGCCCTGGATGAGATGGAGGTCGCACTGCAGGTGCTCTCCGCGCGCCGGAGCGGCATCGCCGAAGGGGTGGAAGCGGCGCGCCGCGCGGTCGTGGACCTGACCGTGCAGCAGACGACCGCGACGAACACGAGCGCCGCGCTGGTGCAGCGGCGGGAGGAAGCGCTGCGACGCCGGGAGCGGCTGCGGGCTGAACGCACGGAACTGGCCGGCCAGCAGGACGCGGCGCGGGCGCGTGCTGCCGCGCTGGCGGGGGAGCGCCGGGCGAGCGAGGGGCAGGTGCAGACCCTCCGGGAGGACCGCGCAACCGCGGCGCAGGCCCTGGAGGCCGGTGAAGCCGAGCTGCGTGACGCGGAACAGAGGCTGATGCGCCAGCAGGAGGACCTGGCCGCGATCGAGTCCAGCCTCCGCGCGCTCCGCAACGTGGTGCGCGAGGACATGGGCTACGGTCGGGAAGGCGAGGAACCTGCGACCTCGCTGCGATCAACGTGCGCGGGTGTGCGGTCGGCGTTGGCGGAGTGGCTGGAAGTGCCGTCGGGGCTGGATCGGGCCGTGGAGGCGGCGCTCGGCGAGCGCGTGCGCGGATGGCTGGTCGAGCATCCGGCCGATGCGCGACGCGCGATGGAGTTTCTGAAAGGCAAGGGGCTGGGACGGGGCGCCTTCGTGCCGTTGCGCGCGCGCGTGGCGGCCGATTCCTCGAGGCACGCCGGCGCGAGCTGGTGGCCGGCCATTCAGGGCGTGCCGGGTGTGATCGGGCGCGCGGTGGATCTCGTGCGCACGCCGGATGAGTCGCCGAAGTTGCTGGGGTGGCTGCTGGACGGCGTCGTCTTCGTCGAGTCGCTGGACGCGGCGTTCACGGTCTGGGAGCACGGGCAGTGGGCGGCGCCGGCCGGGCCGACCCTGGTCACCCGGGATGGCGAGGTGCTGGATGCGGCCGGCATCTTGACCGGCGGGACGAGCGGCGGCGCGGGGCTGTTGCAGCGGCGCCGGGAGGTCGAGCGTCTGGAAATGCAGCGAGGAGACCTCGTGCAAGCGGTCGAAGACGGACGCCGGCAGCGGGAGGACCTCCTGGCTCGAGTCGAGGCGGCGGAGAGGCGCATCCAGGCTCTGGACGAGGCGATCCGCGAGGCGGAACTGCGAAGGCTGGCCCTGACCAAGGACGAGGACGGCTGCCTGCAGCAGGCGGACGATTTGCAACGGCGGCTCAACGTGCTCGACGCGGAGGGCCGAGCGGACGATGAGGAACGCGCGCGGTGCGAGGAGGAGCTGGCCGCGGCGGGCCGGTCCCTGGCTGTCTTCGAGGCGGAGAAGGTCATCAAGGAACAGCAGTTCAAAGAGTATGCCCGCGCCCTGGAACAGGTCGAAGAGGAAGGCCGGGTCTTGCAGCAGCGGGTGACCGAGTCGCGGCTGGCCGTGACTGCTCTGCGCGTGCAGCGGGAACAAGCGGGGCGGGACCTGGATCGGCTCACGAAAGAATATCAGCAAGGCATGGAGCGGGTGGCGGAGCTGGAAGCGCACGTGAACGGGCTTATCACCGCACAGGCGCAGAGCCAGGCCGAACGAGCACGGCATGAAGCCCTCTGCCGCGAGCTCGACCAGCGTACGGGGCAGATCCGGGCGGAGCTGGCGGCGTCGCAGGATGTGCACATGCAGGACCTGGGACGGTCCAAGGAGTTGGATGAGCAGCTGAGCGGCGTGCGGACCGCCCTGTCGGCGTTGCGGGACCGTCGTACGACCTTCGAGGTGCAGCGCGCTGAAATCAACATGCAGTTGGCTGCCGTGGAAGGCACGTTCACGGGCACCTACCAGCTTTCGGTGGCCGAGGCGCTCGCACAGGTGCCCGCAGCAGCGGATGGGCCGGTTGAGGTCGAGGCTGAGGGTGAGGCTGCGATACAGGTTGAGGCTGAGGGGGAAACGGGAAGCAACGGACCAAACGGGCAGAACGGGCCCAACGGACCCGACGAGGCAGGGGTCGATCCAATCCAGGCGCTGCGCGATCGGCTCCAGAAGGTCCGGGAGCGCCTGGAACGGATGGGCGCAATCAACCTGGCGGCCATCGAAGAACACCGGGAGTTGGAAGAGCGGCACACTTTCCTGTCGGAGCAGGAAGCGGACCTGACCAACTCGATCACCTCCCTGAAGGAGATCATCAGCCGCATCAACCGGACGACGAAGCAGCTCTTTCTGGAGACGTTCAACGAGCTGCAGGAGAAGTTCGGCGAGGTTTTCACGCGATTCTTCCCGGGCGGGCGGGCGGAGCTTGTCCTCGTCGAGCCCGAGCCGGTGGAAGGGGAAGCGCCGAAACCGACCGACGAGCCGGGCGTGGACATTGTCGCGCAGCCGCCCGGCAAGCGGCTCAAGAGCATCACGATGCTCTCGGGTGGGGAAAAGACGCTGACTGCGATGGCGCTGATCTTCGCCAGCTTCCTGATCCGTCCGACCCCCTTCTGCGTCCTGGACGAGATCGACGCGCCGCTGGACGAAGAGAATATCGGGCGCTTCACCACCGTGCTCAAAGAACTGGCCGAGCGGGCCCAGTTCATCGTGATTACCCACAACAAACGCACGATGCACATCGCCGATTCCCTCATCGGCGTCACGATGGAAGAACCCGGGATCAGCAAGCTGGTGTCGGTGCAACTGGCCGACCTGCAACCCGCGTGATGGGCGCGGCAAGACAACCTCCGAACACGTTGGATCACAAGGAAGTTTGGCCCCTTTTGCTTGACACCCCGCGGCAGGGTCTGTTATAAGCGGGCGCCGTGGGTTAATCCATGGCCGAACGGGTCCGTCCTGCCGCACGTAGGCGAGCCTCACCCCCCTCGGCCGTTTTCTCCACTACACAGATGCCGTGGCTCCAGCGATGAAGCTTCTGAAGACTCTGTTGACTCGTCTGTCCGAGAATCTGTTTGCCTCGGTGCCGGGCCGGCGCAAGCGCAGTGCCGCCCAGCGGTCCTCGCCGCCGCTCCGTCTGGTGTCCCACAATCCGCATCCCACCATGGCAGCCGAGTCACCGTCGCGACGAATGAGCGGGCCCGCTCCGGGTCACGCCGAATGGCTTGATGAAGCGATCCGTCGAAGCCAGGCCTGGTTCCTGGGCCGGCAGGACCCCCAGGAAGGCTACTGGGTCGCTGAGCTGGAAGCCGACACGACGCTGACCGCCGAGTATGTGATGCTGCGCCGCTTCCTGGGCGCGGTGGATCCGGAGCGCGAACGTCGGATGGTCCGCTACCTGCGGCACATGCAGTTGCCCGAGGGCGGCTGGCCGATCTACTACGGGGGACCTTCCGAGATCAGCGCCTCCGTGAAAGCCTACTTTGCGTTGAAACTGGCCGGCGTGTCGGCGGACGAGCCCTTCATGGTCAAGGCGCGCGAGGCGATCCTGGCCAAAGGCGGGGTGGTCGCCGCAAACGTGTTCACGAAGATCGCGCTGGCGCTGTTTGATCAGTACGACTGGCGCGGCATTCCGAGTATGCCCTCGGAGATCATCCTGCTGCCCAAGCGGTTCTACTTCAGCCTGTACGCGATGTCCTACTGGTCGCGGGCGGTGATCGTTCCGCTGCTGATCATCTTCGCGCACCGGCCGGTGTGCCGCGTTCCGGCCGAGCAGGGGATTGCGGAACTCTGGGTGCAGCCGCGCGAGCAGGTGCGGTATCGCAACGTCCCGCCGCTCAGGAAAGACCCGCAGTGGTTGACGTGGCGCAACGTCTTCATCACGATCGACTCGGTGCTCAAGCTCTTCGAGCGCGCGCCGATCAAGGCGTTGCGTGCCCGGGCGCTGGCCCGGGCGGCGCAGTGGATGCTGGACCACATGAAGGGGACCGGCGGGCTCGGCGCGATCTATCCGGCGATGGCCAATTCCGTGATCGCCCTACACTGCCTGGGGTACTCCAATGACCACCCCCTCGTGCTGAAAGCCTTGAAGGAGATCGAGGAGTTGGAGGTCTATGACACGGTCAGGGAGCATGAGGGCATCGGGCAGCCGACCTTGCGCCTCCAACCGTGTTTCTCACCGGTCTGGGACACGGCGTTGCTGATCAATTCCCTGATCGAGGCAGGGCTGCCGCCCGATCACCCCGCGCTCATGCGGGGTGGGGCGTGGCTGGTGTCCAAACAAGCCACAGCGGTCGGCGACTGGATCGTGTCGTCGCCAGAGGCCAAGCCGGGCGGGTGGTACTTCCAGTTCGAGAACGAGCTGTATCCTGACGTGGATGACTCGGCCGTGGTCTTGATGGCCTTGTCCAAAGTACGGATGGCGGACCGGGATGCGCAGCGCGCGGCGATCGCGCGGGGCTTCCGCTGGGTGCTGGCTATGCAGGGGTCGGACGGTGGCTGGGGAGCTTATGACAAGGATAACAACCGCATGGTGTTCAACCTGATTCCGTTTGCCGATCACCGGGCGTTGCTGGATCCCAGCACGTCGGACGTGACCGGGCGGTGCCTGGAGATGCTGGGAACGTTCGGCTACGACATGACGCATCCGGCGGCAGTGCGGGCGCTGGAGTTTCTCCAACGAGCGCAGGAGGCGGACGGAAGCTGGTATGGCCGCTGGGGAGTCAATTACATCTATGGCACGTGGTCGGTCCTGGCTGGCCTGCGGGCCATCGGCGCGGACATGTCCGCCCCCTACGTGCGCCGCGCTGTCGCGTGGCTGGAAGCGAGGCAGAACCCCGACGGCGGCTGGGGCGAGTCCTGTCTGTCCTATGCGGATCAGAAGGAGGCCGGCCGCGGCGAGAGCACCCCCTCACAGACTGCTTGGGCGCTCATCGGATTGTTGTCCGCCGGCATCACGGACTCCCTGAGCGTGGTCCGTGGGGTGAACTATCTCCTGAAGCACCAACGGGACGACGGATCCTGGGAGGAGGTCCGGCACACGGGCACGGGCTTCCCGCGCGTGTTCTATCTTCGCTACCATTGGTACTGCCACTACTTCCCGCTGTGGGCCCTCGCCATGTACCGGAACATGCGTGCGCGCGGGCAGAGCAAGGCCGATGAGTTGCGTCAGGCCGCGCGTGTGGCGGGATGGCTCCGGCTCGACGCTTGACGGCCGCGCTCCCTCCCTCCTTTGCGGCCCCGGTGCGGCCTCCGCTCGCCGCAGGTCGGCGGCACGCGCTTCGTGGGCATTCTGGGGACCGTTGAAACAGATTGGCCTCTTTACCGCCACTCGCTGGGAGCAGCGTGCCGTCCGCCGCGTCATGACGGTGGAGGCCCGTCGTCGGATCGCCGCGCGGATCTGTCTGGTCGGTAGTCGGGCCGGTCATCGGCTGTTCGTGTTTCGGACCGGCGTGGGACCGGTCCACGCCGCAGCCGCGTGCCGCCAGGTCTTGGACGCCCAGCCGCTGGACCTGGTGATCTCGGCCGGCTTCGCGTGCGCGCTGACGCCGGCCCGGATCGGCGATCTGCTGATCGGGACGGATATTATTGCGTGGGGAGGAAAGATGGACCCGCCGAACGTGCAGCGATCGCTCGCCTGCCAGCCGGCGGCGGCCGCTGCCGCGATCGAGGCGGGGCGTGCAGTGGGGCTGACGACCTGCGCCGGGCGGATTGTCTCCGTCCCGCGCGTCCTCTGGCGTGCCGAGGACAAGCGGCGGGTCGCCGAGGCGACGGGCGCCATCGCGGCCGACATGGAGAGCGCAGCGCTCGGGGCCGCGGCGGCGGAACGGGGGATCGGGGTGGCGGTGATCCGCACGGTCTCCGATGTGTTGGACGAGGATCTGCCGCTCGACTTTAATCTGTTCTTGGAGGAGCCCAGGCGCGTCGCCCAGGCGGTGGCCGGTCTTGTCCGACCCAAGGCCCTGGCAGGCCTGCTCCGCCTGGGGATGCAGAGCCGCCTCGCCTCGGTGTACTTGACCCAGGGTGTGGCGAGATTCTTGGATGGGCTTGATCGACGGGCGACGTCCCCCGCCCGCGCAACGGGGGCAAGACGCTAAATGCTCACGAGCACGGTCGCCCGAATCGGACACACGGCCCTGCGGCTCGTCATCGAGATGGGGCGCATGCTCTTGTTCCTGCTGTCCACGCTCGCATGGCTGCTGCGCCCTCCGCTGCGGCCCTTCCAGATCCTCAAGCAACTGCATTTCGTCGGCTACCGGTCCGTCTTCGTGGTAGTCCTGACCGCGGCGTTCACCGGCATGGTCTTGGGCCTGCAAATCTACTATACGCTGCGCAAGTTCGGGTCGGAAGGCGTGCTGGGGTCGGTGGTCGCGCTGAGCATGATCCGCGAACTGGGGCCGGTGCTGGCGGCGCTCATGGTCACGGCCCGAGCCGGCTCGGCCATGACCGCCGAGGTCGGCATCATGCGGATCACCGAGCAGATCGACGCGCTCGATACGATGGCGATCAACCCTCTGCAGTATCTGATCGCGCCGAAAGTCGTGGCGAGCCTGATCGGCGTCCCGCTCCTGGTGGCCATCTTTGACGTCGTGGGCATCTACGGTGGCTACGTGGTGGGGGTGGACTTGTTGGGGGCGAGCGCCGGCTCCTACTGGAGCTCGATCGAGTCCGCGGTGGAGTGGAAGGACGTGTACGGCGGTATCCTGAAGTCCATCAGCTTCGGGCTGATCGTCAGCTGGGTGTGCTGCTACAAAGGCTACTATACGAAAATGAGCGCGGAGGGTCTGGGCACCGCCACGACCGAAGCGGTCGTGCTGTCGTCCGTGCTGATTCTGATCTGGGATTATTTCTTAACCTCGGTCCTGTTATGAGGCGAGGGGCGAGGGGCGATGAGCGGAATCGGCCTCTTCCCTCTCGCCTCTTGCCTCGCGCCTCTCGCCGGATGCGAACGCGTATGATCAAACTCATCGGCGTCGAGAAAACCTTGGGCGGGCAGCCGGTGCTGCGCGGGGTAGATCTCGAGATCCCGAAGGGGAAGCTCACGACCATCATCGGGCCCAGCGGTGAAGGGAAGAGCGTCCTGCTCAAGCACATGATCGGCCTGATGAAGCCGGATCGAGGCGAAGTCTGGGTGGACAGCGTCGAGCTCTCCAAGCTGCGGGGCAAGGCGCTGAACGACGTACGAAAGCGGTTTGCGATGCTCTTCCAGGGCGCGGCGCTGTTCGATTCGCTCACGGTCTTCGAGAATGTCGCCTTTCCGCTGCGGGAAAAGCTTCGGTTGCCCGACCGTCAGGTGCGACCCCGGGTAGAAGAGAAACTGGCGCAGGTTGGACTGGCGGGGATGGGGCACAAATACCCCGCGGAGCTCAGTGGAGGGATGAAGAAGCGGGCCGGTCTCGCGCGCGCCCTCGTTATGGAACCCGAGATCATCCTCTTCGATGAGCCGACGACGGGGCTGGATCCGCTCATGGCCAACACGATTCACGAGCTGATCGTGTCCATGCATCGGACGTTCGGGTTCACGGCGGTCATGGTCAGTCATGAGATTCCCGAGATCTTTTCGATCTCCGACTGGGTGGCGATGCTGAAGGAGGGAAAGATCACGATGATGGCGCCGTCAGCGGAATTCCAACAGACGACGGTCCCGGTCGTGCGGGAGTTCATCACGGCTACGCCTATCGCGAAAACGTGAGCGGTAACTGACGAAGTCTTGGAGGCAAGATGGAGACAGAACGCGCGAAACTGGAGCTGGTCGTCGGCGTCTTCGTCCTGATCGGCATCGCCTGCTTGGCCTACCTCTCGATCAAGCTCGGGAAACTGGAGGTAATCGGCGGAGGCGGCTATTCCGTGGAGGCGCAGTTCACGTCCGTCTCCGGCCTCAAGGCAGGCGCGACGGTGGAGATTGCCGGGGTCGAAGTGGGGCGCGTCAAGACGATCACGCTGAAGGACGACCAGGCGCTCGTGGTCATGTCGATCCGTGATGGCGTGACGCTTTATGATGATGCCATTGCCTCGATCAAGACGCGCGGGATCATTGGCGAGAAGTATATTTCGTTTTCGCCGGGAGGCAGCGGCGAAGTACTCAAGGTCGGCAGCCGGATACGGGACACCGAGTCCGGCCTGGATCTCGAGGAGCTCGTCAGCCAGTATATTCACGGGAAGGTGAAGTAGGAAGGGAGGAAGGCTGTGCGACACCAGACGCAAATCGCCAGATGGGTATCGGAGGCCTGCCGCCGGCCGTGCCGCGGCACGGTTCTGGCGGTGCTGGCCTTCGGACTTGCAACTGCTGCGACGGCCGGCGGGCCGGCCACCGAGTCGATCAAGAAGTCAATCGATGCGGTGATCAAGATTCTGGAGGACGCGGAGCTCAAGAAGCCGGGGCGCCTGGCGGATCGCCGCCAGCTCCTGGAGAAAACGATCGGGGAGCGTTTCAACTATGAGGAGATGTCCAAGCGGACCCTCCCCGGCCAGTGGAACAAGCTCAGCGACGACGAACGGAAAGAATTCGTGTCGCTGTTCCAGCGGCTGCTTTCTCATTCGTATGCCGGGAGGATCGAAGGCTACTCGGGTGAGCAGGTGCAGTATCTCAACGAGCGGCGGGACGGGGATTTTGCGGAGGTCCGTACCAAGGTGACGTCCGGCAAGGCCGAGATCCCGCTTGATTACCGGCTCACGAACAAAGGCGGAGACTGGCGCGTATATGATGTGGTCGTAGATGGAGTGAGCCTGGTCAATAACTATCGCGGACAGTTCACGAAAATCCTCAAGGAGTCATCCTACGCTGATCTCGTCAGGCAACTGCGGGAGAAAGCGGAGAAGAAACCTGAGCCGCCGCCATCGTAGCCTCAATCCCGAGCGCCATGCCGCCCGACCACCCTCACCCCCTTCTGGCTGGCTTCGCGCTCGGGGGCTTCCTCTTTTTGTCGCTCCTCTGCCACGGCCCGGTCTCGGCGGATGTGACGTACTTTCCTCTCCCGGCCGTCTCGACCACCAAGAACGACGGCAGTGAGGGTGGGTTCCTCGTTCCGACCCTCGTGACGGAGCCCGATGGCGATCTGCGGTACATCATCGCGCCCATGTTCGTGTACAACACGATCGTCGGCGCCAAAGGCTCCTTCAATCTCTTCCGCTATGAGCCGGGCGGCAAAGAACTCCGCTTCATCGCGTCCGCGGCCGAAAAGATCGAGCGGCGAGTGCTGGTGAGCTATACAGACCCGGCCTTCAGGCAGGGCCGGTACGCCTATAGCGTGGGCGGGACGTATTTTAAGAACGCGACCATGCGGTTCTTCGGAATCGGCCCGGAGACGCCCGAGGGCAACGAGACCAACTACACGGCCCGCGAGTTCCGGGCCTGGTGGAAATTCGGGCTGTATCTCAATGAAGTGACGCAGATCGCCGTTGGGCAGCGGTATCGTGATGTCCGCGTGCAACCCGGTGCCACCGATCTGCCGTATACGGCCGATCGCTTTCCTAAAGAGTTTGGCATCCAAGGGGCGTCGCTGCTGGGGCATCGGGCCACGTTCCATTATGATACGCGCGACAGCCTGGTCACACCGACAATCGGGTCCTATGTGGCTGCCTTTGCGGAACTCGTCCAGAACTTCCGCAGCGGGGACGCGCCCACCTACCAGCGTTACGGCCTCGACATGCGCACGATGATTCCCGGTCCGTCCAAACGCATGATTCTGGTCGTGCGGGGCGAGGTGCAGGCCACGTTCGGCGAGGCCGTGCCGTACTATGAGCGCAGCTCGCTGGGGGGCCAGAACAATCTCCGCGGATACGGCGTGGACCGGTTCATCGACGATCATTTGATCGCCTTCAACATCGAACAGCGCATTCACATGTTGCGCGCGCGCGTTGCCAACGTCGATGCGGATTTCGAGATCGCGCCGTTCGTGGACATGGGCAAGGTCTTCAACACGTTCAGAAAAGATGTGCTCAAAGACTACCAGGTGACCCCCGGCATCGGGTTCCGCGGCATCGTGCGGCCCAGCGTGGTTGGGCGCGTGGACTGGGGCTACAGCCCGGAGGGCGGCGCGGTGTTCGCGGGGCTCGATTTTCCCTTTTAGGGGACACCATCCCTGGGATCACACGCGCAAGGAGGAGCGACTCGCGCTTATATTACGGATAGGGCAACCGAACACCGCATCGTTTCAAGAAGGAAGATGAAGCTTCAGGCTATCAAATCACGCGTGCGCAGGGTGGCTCGAAGTCTGTGGGTTGCGGTTCTTTTTTTTCTTTCTCTGAACCCCTCGGGGTTCGCCGGTGATGATTCATACATCGCCGGCTATGCGGCTGCTCTACTTGAACAGGAATTTCGCCTCACTGATGCGTCGCTGACGGTCAAAGACGGTGTCGTCGTCGTTCACGCGAGGAGCCTCGGCGGACTTCGTCGTCAGGATGTCATTGCGGCCTTGGAGCGTATTCCCGGGGTCGTTCGAGTCGAAATTCGGATCGGGGAGGAGTCGATTCAAGGCAGGCAGCCTGGCGCTTCGCAAGGAGTGACCACTGAGATTGTCCAACGAACGTCGAACTGGTTGCCGCGAGGTTTGCTGTTTGATCCCTTGCATGCCGATCCACGCTGGCCACGCTTCTCCATTGCCTATCGGCGCTTCATTGGGCACGCTCAATTCGAGAACGTGGCGGCGCCGAACATCGGCGGGACGTTTTCGCTCTATCGATGGGCTCCGTCCGGCGGCGCGCAATGGGAGGTCGGGCTCCAGGCCGGCGTGTTCAGCCTGTTCGATCTGAACGCGACCTCGAACGACCTCCTGAACGCCGATTACAGCTTGGCAATCTTTTCCGGCTTTCGGAAAGGACCCCTGGCAGGGCTCCTGCGCGTGAACCATCAGAGTTCCCATCTGGGAGATGAGTTCGTGCTGAAAAGCACCGTCGCTCGAGTTGAATTGGCCTACGATCAACTCGATCTCAAGCTGTCCTATGACCTGTTCGAGTGGTTACGACTCTATGGAGGCGGCGGGGTCTTCCTGCGTTCATCACCCGCAGATCTGGGCCGGGTGAGCACTCAGTTCGGCCTGGAGCTCACAAGCCCATCGACGTATTGGAACGGGAGGTTGCGACCGGTGGCGTATGCTGACTTCCAGATCAATGAACGGACACAGTGGAGCGTCGCACGTTCCCTGATGACCGGCGTCCAGTTCGAGAATCTCCGGCTCGACGGCCGGACGGTGCAGCTGCTCCTTGAATACTTCGGAGGCCCTTCTCCCGATGGGCAGTTCTTTACACAACACGTGCAGTGGTTCGGCGTGGGGATCCATTTTTATTTTTGAGGGTGCTCCGGAAATCCCGGGCGGTTACCGCGAAATCGAGTTGGAAGCAAGAAGCTTGCCCACTTAGTGACAAATGCTTGACAGGCTGAAGAGGGGTATGGGAGACTACCGCGCAGTTTTCCAAAGACGACCCTGGAGCGGTGGCTTCTCGGCTCTCCCACCCTCTTCCAGCTCGCTCCTGATAGCTCAGGGTCACTCACCACTGCACAAGGAGAGATGCGCATGTCGCTGTTGAAGACTATCCAGAGCCCCGTGGACCTGAAGCGGATGCCGCCGGAGCGGCTGCCGGAGTTGTGCCAGGAGATCCGGGAGCAGATCATCTCGGTGGTCTCCAGTGTCGGAGGGCATCTGGCGTCCAATCTGGGCGTCGTGGAACTGACGGTGGCGATGCACTACCTGCTCGACACGCCCAAGGACAAGATCGTATGGGATACCAGCAACCAAGCCTATGCACACAAACTGCTGACCGGCCGGCGTGAGCGGTTCCACACCCTGCGACAGTTTGGCGGGCTGAGCGGGTTCTGCAAGCGGGAAGAGAGCGCATATGACACGTTCAACGCGGGGCATGCCGGCACCGGGGTGTCGGCCGCCCTCGGCATGGTCGAAGCCCGTGAGCAGCTCAAGCAGCATCACAAGGTGGTGTGCGTCGTCGGAGACGGCGCGCTGACCGCCGGCATGACGCTGGAAGGCCTGCACCATGCGGGAGGCTTGGGCAAGGATTTCCTGGTAATCCTCAACGACAACCAGATGTCCATCTCCAAGAACGTCGGCGCGCTGTCGGCCTACCTGAGCCGCACGTTCACCGGCGAGTTCTATACGAAAGTCCGTGAGGAGACCGGGCATTTCCTGCGCGCCATCCCGCGGATCGGCGAAGAGATGCAGAGGATCGCCAGGCGCGCGGAGGAGTTGGCCAAGGGCCTCATCCTGCCAGGGCTGTTGTTCGAAGAGCTGGGCTTCCGTTACGTGGGGCCGATCGACGGCCACAACTTCGACCATCTGCTGCCCACGCTGGAGAACGTGCTCAAGCTCAAGGGCTGCACGCTGCTCCACGTGATCACGAAGAAAGGCCTCGGGTACGCGCCCGCCGAGAGGAATCCGGTCTGGTTCCACGCCTGTCCGGCTTTCGTGCGAGAGACAGGCGAGGCGGCGAAAAAGGCGCCGCGGCCGACCTACACGGCGCTGGCGGTGCAGACGCTGACGAAGCTGGCTAAGCAAGACAAGCGGATCGTCGCGATCACCGCAGCCATGTGCGAGGGCACGGGGCTGACTGCGTTTGAACAGGAGTTCCCGGACCGCATTTACGACGTCGGCATCGCGGAGCAGCACGCGGTCACATACGCGGCAGGCCTGGCCGCGCAAGGCATGCGCCCGGTTGTGGCGATCTATTCCACGTTCCTTCAGCGGGCGTATGATCAGGTCGTGCACGACGTGGCCACGCAGAACCTGCCGGTGACGTTCTGCATCGACCGCGGCGGGCTTGTGGCGGAGGACGGCACCACCCACCACGGCGCGTTCGATTACGCGTACCTGCGGCACGTTCCCAACATGGTCGTGATGGCGCCGAAGGACGAGAACGAGCTCCAGCACATGATCAAGACCTGCCTGAGCTATGACGGGCCGGCCTCCGTGCGCTATGCGCGCGGCGTGAGCCTGGGTGTGCCCATGGATCCGATGCCGCAGCCGCTGGCGATCGGCAAGGGCGAATTGCTGCGGGACGGCACGGATGTGGCGATCCTCGCGATCGGCGTGCCGGTCTGGCACGCGGTCAAGGCGGCGGAGCGCCTGGAGCAGGACGGCCTTTCGGTCGCGGTGATGAACGCGCGGTTCGTCAAGCCGTTGGACACGGAGTTGATCGGCGAGGTCGCGCGGCGCGTGCGGTACCTTGTCACGGTCGAAGAAGGTTGCCGGATGGGCGGCTTCGGTTCCGCGGTGCTCGAGACGCTCTCGGACCTGGGCATCACGCACTTGCCCACGAAGACCCTCGGCCTGCCGGACTGGTTTATCGAGCAGGGGCCGCAGGACCTGTTGCGCGTCAAGTATGGATTGACCGCGGAAGGGATCTACGAGAGTGTCAAGGCGTTGATCGAGCAAGTCCCGGCTGAAAACGGTGCGAGCACCGCCACGGCGGGCAGCGGGGCGGTCTCCGGAGCCCCCCACGGTCTGCGACTCCACGCGGAGGGCGATGAACAGGGAAGCTGAGGCGCTCACGGGGTAACGAGCCAACGGACTAAACAGACCTAAAGGACCAACATCCCATTCCATGTTCATCACGCGGCGCAAGACCAGACAAATCAAAGTCGGCAAGGTCAAGATCGGCGGCGACGCGCCGATCTCCGTGCAGTCCATGTGCTCCACCGATACGCGCGACGTGAAGGCGACGGTGGAACAGATCAAGCGGATGGAGGAGGCCGGGTGTGAGATCATCCGTGTCGCCGTGCCGGACGTCGAAGCGGCGGCGGCGCTGCCGAAGATCAAGGCGCAGATGACCGTGCCTCTCATCGCGGACATCCACTTCGATCACCGGCTGGCCTTGAAGGCGGCCGAGGTCGTGGATTGCGTCCGGATCAATCCGGGCAATATCGGCGCCTGGTGGAAGGTCGAAGAAGTCATCAAGGCGGTGAACGATCACGGGATCCCGCTGCGCGTGGGCGTCAATGCGGGATCGTTGGAGCGGCAGCTCCTGGACAGGTACGGCTATCCCACGGCGGAGGCGCTGGCGGAATCCGCGCTGAACGCGGTCCGCGCTCTTCAGGACGTCGGCTTCACGAACATGAAAGTGTCGCTGAAGGCCTCCGATGTGCACATGGCGGTGGATGCCTATTACTTGTTCTCTCAGCAGTCGGATTTCCCCTTGCACCTTGGCATCACGGAAGCGGGCACGGTGCTGACCGGCGCGGTGAAGTCCTCCATCGGGATCGGCTGGCTGCTCTCGCAGGGGATCGGCGATACGATCCGGGTCTCGCTCGCGGCCGATCCAGTCGAGGAGGTGCGGGTCGGGTTTGAGATCCTGAAGTCGCTGGAGTTGCGCCATCGCGGGATCAACGTGATCGCGTGCCCGACCTGCGGGCGCGTCGAGATTGACGTCGTGAAGATGGCCAACGAGCTGGAGAAACGGCTGGGGCACATCAAGACACCGCTGAACGTCTCGGTGCTCGGCTGCGTGGTGAACGGCATCGGCGAAGGCAAGGAAGCCGACATCGGTATCGCGGGCGGCGAGGGCGTCGGCATCCTGTTCAAGAAGGGCAAGCTAGTGCGGAAGGTGCGCATCGAAGAGCTGATGGACACGCTGATCCAGGAAGTGGAGTTGCTGGCGAAGGAAAAAGAGGCCGAAGAGGCCGGCGAGGCGACGCACGCCCAGGCTGGCAGCAGCAATGGCGAGCCGGCGGCAGAACACGAAGACCTGCTCCCGAAACTCTCCTCCAATCTCCGCGAGATTCCCGTCCTGCCGAACAAGAAGTAGAAGTGATGGGAGAGGCGGCCCTGCCCTGCTCAGACGCTTCGGCTCGACCGCACTAAGCGTCGCATCTGCTCGCCTGTGGAACTTGCTGCATTTCGCGCTGCGCGTGAATGCAGCTTCAAACAGTCCTCGGCGTCCGCCTTTGCCAGCCGCTTCGGCGGACCGCATCTGCTCGCTAAGTCGCGGTGCCCTCGCCTCCGCGATTCGCGATGCAGGCCCGCCTATCCCACCTGGGAAGGACGCATTGGGGTGCAGAAGACCGGAGAGGCGGCCCTGCCCTGCTCAGACGCTCAGGAGCATCGCCTCGGCTGACGAGCGGCGGCAAGCCGGGTACCTGTTGCTCTGCAAGATGCAACGGGTAATGAGCGCCTCGATGCGGTAACGTCTCAGTGCTGGTCGCGTCTTACTATTGGCCGCTCGCCTGTACGGACCACCGGAACGGCGTCGCGGCACCGTAACCGGTCCCTAGCATCTTTCTGCCCGCAGAGGCGAATCCGCTCCGTGGCCATCCCTTCCAGCCTCGGCGCAGAGTTGGAAGAGCCAAGTCCTTCCTTGCTCTGTCATCGGTAGCTGTTTCTGTAAACCGACGTGTCACGGGTCACTCGTCACGTCTCTCATCCCCCTTTCCCTTGAGGGGAGAGGGGCAGGGTGAGGGTGAACGCTTCGGTGGTTTCCTGCGCATTCCGGACCACGCACTTGCGCGCCGTAGCGCTTCAGCGCGCAGGCGCATCACGGATCACGCATCACGGATCGGCGCGCGGCGGGTTGAGATCGCCGGGGCGCACTCGCTATAATCCCCAGCAAGGCGCCGTACCCAAGTGGCTAAGGGAGCAGTCTGCAAAACTGCGATGCGGCGGTTCGAACCCGCCCGGCGCCTCCAGCCTTCGCCGTAGGCTTCGGCCTTTGCCGGCCGTAGTCAGCTTCGGCCGACGAAGGTCGGCTGGCAAGCCACCCAAGGCGAAGGCTGCCCGCAGCTCTTGGTTCTCCTTGCAACGTTGGCCGACCGAACTTTTCCGGGCTCCCGTGCCGGAATCCCTCCTCATCGACAGGCGGCAGAGATCTTCAGTGGTTACAATGTAGTGAGAGGATGGGGCGAAAGATGCCTCAGGAAAGAGGCGAGGAGTCCTGCGCGGCGGGGTGCAGGAGGGCTTCAATCTTCTCGATGAGATGGGAGGCGGTAAAAGGCTTCGGGAGAAAATCTGTGCGAGAGCTCATGGCGTCTTTGAGACTTGCCTCCTGGACGAGGCCTGACATGAACAGCACACGGAGTCCGGACCGCAGCGCGGCAAGCTTCGCGGCCAGACGTGGCCCGCTCAGGCCTGGCATGACCACATCCGTTACCAGCACGTCGATCCCCCCGCGGTGCTGAGCGGCGAGCTGCAATGCGGAGTCACCGTCCTTGGCGACCAAGACCGTATAGCCTCGTTCCTCGAGCATCTCGCGCGCCAGGGTGAGGAGCTGTGTATTATCCTCCACCAGGAGGACGGTCCTCGCTCGTGACTTGGGCGCGGCTTTCATCGCGAGTGTTCCCTTCACGGTAGGCATTGATATTCTGTATAGCATCTGGATGCCGATGTGTCAAAGCCGTTTGGTTCTGGTCCACTTTGAACAAACCACGCTTGACCGAGCCAAATCGGTCCTAAGAGCGAGAACGGAGGCCGAGTCTTTGAAGCACATGCTCGACATCATGCTCTCGGAGGCTAAGATCGAGCCCCCTCGGTCTTCCGCTGCCTCTCATCAGTTGTGGGGGTGCGAAGCCCTTCTTTCGGGGGTAAACAGGCCTGCGTATAAGCGCAGGATTCCTTCTCCGGACGGCCGCTGGGTGGTAGAGTTACACTGTCTGTGGTCCTCCTGGCGTTCACGCAACCGGTCGGACAGGCATGGAAAGAGCAGAGCGACGAAAATCTCAGCGCTTCTCGATAGACTGCCCGGTTTCTTTCTCGGGCGAGGCCACCAAGGGCGATGGCGTGCTGCGCAATCTCTCCCGCGAGGGCGGGCTGATCGAGGCCAACGTCCGTGTGCCGGAAGGGGTCTACCTTGAGCTGAAGCTTCATCTCCCTGAGCACAATCCGCCATTGTTTGTCGAGCTCGCGGCCGTACGTTGGACGAAAGAAGGGCAGTTCGGCGTGCAATTCATGTACATGCCGGAGGACGAGTACAGTCGGCTGTCCCGATACATCACCAAGGTAGAGTTCGAGGCCACGATGCAAGACGCCACGGCCGCGCTCGATGTGCTCCAACATCCCTCCAGAAAGCCTGGCGACTCCACCTAGCGCTCTCGCTCGTTCTCCTCTTCGGCACGATGATCCGAAATCCAACCGCGTCCTGCCCACCAGATGAAGCCGGTCCCCGGTTACCTCAGAAATCGAGGATTGATTTCGTAGCAGCCAGGCGGGCATGGTAGGCTTGCTTGCAGCGATGGAGAAGGAAAGACGAAAATCCCCTCGCTTTGACATCGAATGCCCGGTTGCCTTCAAGGGCGAGGACGTGGCGGGAGAAGGTGTGTTGCGGGATCTCTCTCGTGAAGGCGGGCAGATCGAGGGGGACACGCTCGTGCACGAAGGGGCATATCTCGAGCTTATCCTCTCCCTCCCCGGTGTTGAGAGCCCGGTGAAGGTCGAGCTGGCGGCGGTCCGCTGGAGCAAGGGCCGCGCGTTTGGAGTCCAGTTCATGTACGTGGCGGCCGAAGAGTTCGATCGAATCTCGACGTTTGTCGACAAAATCGAGTTTGAAGCGAGCTATCGGGACCTCAACGACCTGCTCAACCAGATGCAACAGCCGGGGCAGCCAGACCCGCAATTCTGACCTTCCCGCACCGCCCTGTCTTGCACCCAGTGCCCGTGGGCCTCCGCTCTGAAGCCTGAAACGCCTTTTTCCCACGGAGCTCCACGCACTCACCACGGGCCCGGCTCCCATCCTCGCGTTACGGCCCTCCTGTCCGGCCCTCCGGCCTTGACATGCTCCACTCGTTGGCTCTAGGTTTGAGCAAATTTCGTGAAGCCGTTGGTGTGACATGACTCAGCAGACTGATGCTCCGCTGACCGACAAGCTGCTGTACCGCAAGCTCGAGCTTGGAAAGGACTACTGGGTGGAGGATAACGTCCTGCCCAACGCGCTCGAGGTGGCGCAGCGCTGCATCTCCAAGAGCACGTGGACGCTCGGCGCGCCGTGGCGGCCGGAGCCGTGGCCGGGGATGCGTGCGCCGCACGCGCTGACACTGGACGAGGTCGCGCGGGTCGAGGCCGTCCTCCGAAGTGGTCTCGGCATTACCAAGAGACTGCGTCCGCAGACGGATTCGGAGGCGGGTATCTCCGGCCACAATCACATTCAGGTCGTGGGCGGAGGAGAAGGCGTGGCGCGCCCGCATGTGGACTCGGCGAAGATCTGCGACTATGCCGGTGTGCTGTATCTGCATCCCGCGGCGCCGACGCCGCATTGCGGGACGTCGTTCTATCGGCTCAGGCTGCCCGACGGGCGCCTAGGCGGCAATATCTGCCCGCCCGAGTACGAGAGCATCAGCCAGATTCCCGGGATGGAGTACATGGATCCCACGATGTGGGAAGAGGAGATAGAGATCCCTTACAGTTTCAATCGCCTGCTCGTGTACAAATCCGACATCGTGCACTCGGCGACGTCCTATTTCGGGTGGGGCCATGAACTGGCCTCCAAACGGATGGCCGCCGTCTTTTTCTGGAAATTAGCCGAGTAGCCTCAGCCGGTTGCCTTGGGAAACCCTCGCCGTATCGTCGTTCCCGCACCCACCCGTGTGACAGCGAGTCGACTTCCCCGTCACGGTGAAAATTGACGATCAAAAAGAGCGGGTGTTAGAATCCAGCCCTCGTGAAGCAGGCCGCGCATGGTGCCGGCGGGCGCAGACCGTCGGATCCAGAGATCAAGGAGAGGCTATGGCCGTTCCCGTTTCGCAGATGATGACCGTCGCCGCTTACGTGCTCGCGCAGAAGGTGAAAGGCGTTAGCCGCTATCCCCTGGTGCTGATGCTCGAGCCTCTGTTCCGCTGCAATCTGGCCTGCGCGGGCTGCGGCAAGATCCAATATCCAGATCACGTCCTGGACCGGCGACTGACTCCTGAGCAATGCTGGGCTGCCGCGGAGGAGTGCGGGGCGCCGATCGTGAGCATTCCGGGCGGGGAGCCGTTGATCCACCCGGAGATGCCGGAAATCGTGCGCGGGCTGGTGGCGCGCAAGAAGTACGTCTACCTGTGCACGAACGCCCTCCTGTTGGAGCGCAAGCTCGGCGACTATAGGCCCTCCAGGTACCTGACGTTCAGCGTGCATATGGACGGGCTCCGCGATGAACATGATCTGGCGGTCTGCCGCGACGGGGTGTACGACGTCGCGGTGCGGGCAATCAAGGCGGCGCTGGCGCGGGGCTTCCGCGTGACGACCAACACCACCCTCTTCGATGACGCGAACCCGGAGCGCGTGAGGAGATTCTTCGATGAGATGATGGCGCTCAGGGTCGAGGGCATGATGATCTCGCCGGGGTACAGCTATTCGAAGGCGCCGGATCAGCACAATTTCCTGAAGCGGCAGCGGACCCACGAGGTCTTCTCGCGTATCCTGGGCGCCCGCAAGCGCTCCTGGCGGTTCAATCAGTCCCCGCTCTTCCTGGAATTCCTCATGGGCAAGCGCGACTACCGGTGCACGCCGTGGGGCAATCCGACGTACAACATCTTCGGCTGGCAGCGGCCCTGCTATTTGCTTCAGGACGGCTATACGAGGACCTTCAGCGAGTTGATGGAGACCACGAACTGGGATCACTACGGCACGGAGCATAACCCCAAGTGCGCCGATTGCATGGTGCACTGCGGGTACGAACCCTCGGCCGTCGAGGACACGTTCGGCTCCATGTCTGGCTTTGGGCGGACGGTGAAGCTGACGCTGATGCCGAACGCCCGCTAACTTTCCGTAGCCGTACAGCGGGGCACCCGTTGCAATCTGGGAGCAACGGGTGCCCGGTGAAGCGTATCTCGCAGGCAAGCAAGGACGAGAGACGAACCACGAAATACGAGCCAGGCCTCATGACGGACGCCAAGTACCATACGCCCGAAGGTGGGATGCTGGAAGGGCGAGTGTTCGCGCCGCGGACCGCCGGCGAACTGGCTGAGGCCGTGGAGCTGATCTTCGATTACCGCGGTGATGTGACGCTAGAGCTTCGCTCTGGCGAGAAAATCGAGGGCTACGTCTTCAACCGCGACCTCCACGCGCCTCGACCGTTCATCGAGGTCTTCTCCAGGACCCAGCCGGACCCGCGCCGGATCTTCAACGACGAGATCGCCGTCATTGCGCTGACCGGGGTGAACACCGCCTCGGGGAAATCCTGGGAAGCCTGGATGGCCAAGAAAGAACCTCAGCGCAAGGCCGAGGCCGACAAAGTCGCCGCGGAGGCGCGGGCCCGAGGGCATCTCTGAATCATCTGTCGCTCCGGATCGCGTCCGGCCCTCACACGGTGCATACCCAACCAGTTTATCTTGTCTGTTTTGTCGAGGTCCTGTGTTCCGCGTCGCAGCGACTGGCGCGCGGCCCTCACAAGACCTGTAATTGACAAAGAAAAGCACTTTGTGCTAGAAGACTCCCCTCCAAAATCCCGACGTGTCGTGTTCTTCAAAGTTTTCCGTGGGTTGATGAGGGGTTCAGCCTGTCGTCCGGCTGGACAGAGGAGGGAATTGCCAGAGCCCATACGGTCGCTGGCGGAGAACGGAGCAACGCGTATCAGGCGGAGGACGCCGGGCGTGGTGGTCGGCCTGGGTCTCATCCTGATCGCCGTTCCGAGCGCCGACTCTTGGGCCATGCACGAGGTTGATCATCGGTTTTCTGTCGAAGGGCATGTGTGCAGTCCCGACGGCAAGCCGGTGGTCGACGCCCAGGTCATCATCAAGGACACGCGCGCGTCGGTAGGCGCGAGCGCCTACACGGATCGGGGCGGGTACTTCAAAGGCACACTCCACCTGCATAATGAGAATCGAGGCGACCCGATTCTCGTCAGCGTCCAGGAACAGGAAAAGAAGGTCGCCGCCGAATTCGATCCGAAGGACGTCAAGAGTGAACGCAAGGTCATGGTCAATTTCGGATCAGGGTGCGAAACCTCGGACGAATCGGTTCCTCTCTGGGTGTACTACGGCGCGGGGGCAGGCGCGGTGGCAGTGCTGGCGTTGGTCGGCACCAGGATCGCCCGCAAGCAGCAACGGGCCGACAAGGGGAGGAAGGGAAAGCGGACCTAGCCGATCAGATGGGTAGCCAGCGTCTCCTCCAGTGGCCGCGCCGACGGCAGTATCAGGGTCTTCGAGAGCTGGCGCAGGAATCATGGTGGTTCGAGTAGGCGGCGCTTTTGCTCGAGGCCGAGAGGGCCCGAGTGAAAGCGTCTTTTTGTGAGAGTGCCTGGCGGCCCGACGGTGAACCGGTCAGATTCCGGGGCGCCGTTGCGACAGCATGGGCGGTCGTATCAAGCGAAAGGAGCGGGGACGTTCATGAAACGCGTGGATTGGTGGAAGGCGGCTCTTGTGATCGGGTTTGCCGGAACCGGCCTGTCAGTGGCGGGCTGCGGGGAGGGAGGGGAAGGCCCCATCGTGGCGCCCCCGCCTCCACCCGCGGAATATGCGGACAAGCACATGCCGGCCGGCTGGTGGGCCGACGAGAAGGTGGCCGAAGAGGGTCGACTGATCTTCATCGGCGAGAAGAATCCGGACGTCAACTGCGCGAGCTGCCATGGCAAGGACGGGAAGCCGGTCAAGGCGGGCGCGCGCGATTTCCGGAATGCCGACCGCATGAAGCTCTATTCGGACTCGGTCTGGTTCTGGCGCATCTCGGAGGGCGTCCCGAACACCAAAATGAAAGCCTGGAAGAGCAAGCTCTCGGAAGAGGATCGCTGGAAGCTGGTCGCGTATGAGCGCAATTTCGGGTTGAAGGGCAAGGAATTCGACGGGGCGAAAAAGGAGTGGGTCGCGCTCGGAACGGCCGGGGCGGCGCCAGCCGCGACGCCCGCGGCCGAGCCGGCGGCTCCGCCGGCGCAGGGGGCCGAACCGGCCAAGACTGGTGGCGCAAAAGGCGGGAAGAGCTAGAGTCGATCATAACGAGGGCGGCCCACTATGAAACGCTGGCAGCAGAGTCTCCTGGTTCTGTTCGGTGTTCTGTTCGCGCTCGGGACGGCGGCCTACGCACAGGCCCCGGAGGTGCCCACGGTGGAATTCCCGTACACCGGAAACCGGGCTGCGGTCTGGATCGTGGCGCAGCTCCACATCCTGTTTGCCGCCTTCATTCTCGGCGCGCCGATCTTCGTCTGTATCACGGAGTGGCTGGGTTACCGCAATCAGGACGCCCGGTATGACCGGCTGGCCAAGGAGGTCATCAAGGTCACGGTCATTCTCTACAGCATGACGGCGCTGACGGGCGGCCTCTTCATTTTCGTGCTGCTGGCGACGTATCCGCAGTTCACGGCCTGGCTGATCAACCACTTTTTCCTGATCTTCGCCGTGATCTACCCGCTGTTGTTCATCGGGGAGACCATCGTCCTCTATCTCTATTTCTATACATGGGATTCCTGGAAAGCGGAGAAGAAGGCCCGGCACATCGCGTTGGGCGTGCTGCTGAACATCATCGGCACGGTGACCCTGTTCGTGATCGACGGGCCGACCAGCTTCATGAATACGCCGGGCAAAGCGGAGGGCGGCTCGATCGTCGAGTTCATCCAGCAGGCCTCGCTCTGGGATAAGGTGTACAACTTCAGTTGGATGCCCTTGAACCTGCACCGGCTGGTGGGCAACGTCACGTTCGGAGGGTTCATCACCGGGCTGATCGCGGCCTACATGTATATGTTCTCCAAGACGGAGGACGAGCGGGCCTATTATGACTGGATGGGCTTCGTGGGGAATCTCATCGGCGTCGGCGCGCTGCTGTTCCTGCCCTTCATGGGCTACCTCCTGGCGTACGAGCTGTGCGACTATGACGCCTCCATCTGCCCGTACATGATGGCCGACCAGCTCTCCATGTTCTTCGAGATGCAAGGGGCCATGGTCGGGTTGATCTTCCTGGCCAGCAACTATTATATCTGGCTGAGCATGAAACGGATCGAGGGAGTGGAGCGGGTGCGGATGTCCGTCCTAACGCCCGTGGTGATGGTGGCGCTGCCGTTCGTCATGACCTGGGCCTGGACGCAATTTCCCGTGCCCGATCCGAAATCACTCGGGATCCTCCTGCCCCTGGTGTTGCTGCCGGTCGTGCTCGGGCGGTTCGTCCCGATCACGGTCTCCTCCGGGACGGTGATCAAGGTCGGGTTCCTCATGGTGATCGTGGGAAACGCGATCTGGATGACACCGCACGGGTTCGTGCCCACCGGCGCGAAGCTGGTTGAAGAGCTCGAGCTGCCGTCCGACTGGAACTTCCTTGCGCTCATGCCCGCGAAGAACTCCGCGGCGTTCACCCTAGTGTTTGTGACCGTCGTGAACTACGTTCTCTACAACCGGGCGATCCGGCAGGGCACGATCGTGTGGGGCAAGATCGACTTCGCTTCGCAGTTCGTGCTCATCTTCCTGGCGTTCAGCGCCATCTGGACGATGGGCTTGATGGGTGCGGTCCGGTCGCTGCTCAGGAAGTACTTCCACACCTACAACCTGCTGCCCGACTTCACGGCCGAATCCTTCACGCCGACGTTGGCCTATTCGGCGTGGTGGATCACGGGCATCACGCTGGTGTTCTACATCGTGGTGAGCTTCGCCATCGTGCTGACCCTGCGGGCGGCCGTCGCGAAGGAGCACGCGCCGGAAGCCAAGGCGGTCCCGGCCGGCGCCAAGTAGCCGGAGTTCCCGGTCGAGACACAAGGGAAGAGGAGCCCTATGGCCGAGCAACGGAGCTTCATCAAGAACCTGATCATCAAGCTGGTGGCCGGAGTCGTGGTCGGCGTCATCCTGGCAGGAGCGACCATCGGCCTGGGCTTCCCGCGTGTCTTCCAGGTGATGTTCTTCATCTATGGCGTGCTGGGGGGGGCGGTGTTCCTGCTCCTGGATGCACCGTCCATGCGCCCCATGAGCGGGCTCAAGGCGCTGATCGCGCTGCTCGTGTTCTACATTGTGCTCTCGGGGCTCTATATCGCGGGGGCGTCACTCTGGCCGCAGTACGATCCCGAGGACGAAAAAGGTAAGATCGAGAAGCTCCTGTTGGCCAAGCGGAAGGCCACGGAACAGGGAAAGGCGGAGGAGTTGCTGGCGCGGACCAAGGCGCTGGAGGAGAAAGCCAAGGCGATCAACGAGCGGCTAAAGAGCCTGGCGAAGGATCTCCCGGCTGAGGCAGCGGCCGCCGCCGGAGGCGTCCAGACCGCGTCCGTTCCGGGCGTGACGATGGCCGACGCGAAGGATATCGATCGACTTGGCTATGAGCAATGGCAGCTGCAGGAATGCTACAACTGCCACAAGCTGAAGGGCGAGGGCGGGAAAAAGCGCGGGCCCGAGCTGGACAACATCGGCACTCATATGACCGCGGATCAAATCAAGGAAAAGATTCTGGATCCGAAGGCCTGGATGGCGGAGGGCTTCGAGAAGGAATACGAAAAGAAAAAGATGCCGGATAAGTACAAGGAGTTGATGGAAGACAAGGACGTTGCGGTGCTGGCCGCCTGGCTGGCGACCTTCAAAAACACCTCGGTGAACACCCCGAAGCCGATCAAGAAGAAGTGACCGTGCTGCAGCCCAAGCTCAAATCCAAAGTCAAGTGCACGGACCGGGAGGTCGGCGAGATCACCCGCGTCATCGTGGACCCGCTTTCCCGAGAAGTCAGCCATATCGTCGTGGGCAACGGCGCGGCGCGCGTCGAGCGCCAGGTGCCGACCGCTGAAATCCAGACGGTGACCGAGGGGACGGTCCAGCTCCGGACGCGCGCGGCGGACCTCGACCGGTTCCCCGAGTTCCGGCGCGACGAGTACGTCACGACGCATGAGGTCGAGATCGCCCATCTCGAAGACAAGTTGCGCGTCGAGGCGGGCGAAGTGCTGGTGCCGCTGCCCGTGCTGGAGCGGGACGTCAAGCGGCGCGCCTTCTTCACCAATCTGACTCATGCCGTCGGGATCCTCATGGGGCTTCCCCTCGTGTACCCGGTGCTCAAATACCTCATGAAACCGATGTACCAGCCGTTCGACAACGGCTGGATCAAGATCGGCAACGTCGCGAGGATCAAGACCGACGACGTCGGCGTCCAGTTCAAGTTCAAAAAGAAGGTCAAGGAAGCCTTCATGCCGGAGGCGGAGATCGACAAGAACGTGTGGGTCCTGAAGGCCTCGGCCGCGACGTTGGAGAAGGTGTACAAAGGCAAGGACATGGATTTCAAAGATCTTTCGGGTCGCCTGGTCTGGACGAATAAGCCGGACTTCCCCTACATCGCCTTTTCCGGCAAGTGCCCGCACCTCGGCTGCGGCTACAAGTGGCGGAAGCACAAGCTGCTGGGCGAGGTCTTTCTGTGCCCCTGCCATCTCAGCATCTATGACGCCGGCGGGAAGGTGCTGGACGGCCCCGCGCCACGCCCGCTGGACCCTCTGCCGGTCCGGGTTTCGGCCAATGGCGACCTCGAAATCATCGACATGGAGTTCAAGGCGGGCACCAAGGCCAGGGTGCGCATCGTCTGAGGGAGTCCGAGCCCCGCATGAACGGGCAACCGACTGCGCTGGAAAGAATCGTCGCCTTCGTGGATGAGCGGGTAGGCCTGAAGCACATCCAGGCCAAGATGCTCAACGAGCCCGTTCCGGGCGGGTCCCGGTGGGCCTATGTGTTCGGCTCCTGCCTGCTCTTCATCTTCCTCATGCAGGCCGTGACCGGCATCCTGCTGATGTTCTACTACGTACCGAGCGCCGATCACGCCTATGCGAGTACCCAGTACATCATCCACGAGGTGGACTACGGCTGGTTCCTCCTCAGCTACCACTTCTGGGGCTCCACGGCGATGGTCGTGATGGTGTTTGCGCACATGTCTCAGGTCTTCCTCTGGGGCGCGTACAAGAAGCCTCGCGAAATGGTCTGGCTGGTCGGCCTGGCCCTGTTCGGACTGGTCATGGCGTTCGGCTTCACCGGCTATCTCCTCCCCTGGGACCAGCGGGCCTATTGGGCCACCACCGTCGGCGTCGAGATCATGGACAAGACGCCGGTCGTGGGCGACTTCATGGCGCGGTTCCTCAAGGGCGGGCCGACTCCGGGGCAGATGACGCTGAGCCGGTTCTTCGTCATTCACGTGATGATCCTGCCGGCCGCGCTGATGGGGCTGGCGGGCCTGCACCTGTTTCTGTTCCGGAAGGCGGGGCCGGCGGGCCCCTTCCGCGGCAGTGCCGAGGAGCTGAAGGCCAAGGCCGACTACTTCTTCCCGCGCCAGGTGTGGAAAGACGTGGTCGCGATGGCGGCCGTGTTTGTCGCGATCTGCAGCCTGGCCTTCATCGAGCCCGTGGTCTTGCTCGAGGAAGCAACCCCCGATCCCGGGGAATACCATCCGGAGCCGGAATGGTACTTCCTGTTCCTGTTCCAGATGCTGCGGCTCAAGATCTTCGCCGGCGAGTTCGGGCAGTTTCTGGGGGCGGTCGCGGTGCCGGGCGCGTTCCTCATGCTGCTGGCGGCGCTGCCGTTCATCGACCGCAATCCGGAGCGGAACATTTTCAAGCGCCCGATCGCGCTGGTCGGCTGGCTGGTGGTGATGATCGGGATTCTGATCTTTACCGTCTCAGCGATCATCAACCGAGAGTTCCTGGAATGAGAACCGTGATCCGTGATGTGTCAGACGTGATGCGACGGGAAGAGACTGCTGAAATGCGCCGGGCTCGCACGCATCACGCGTCACGCATCACGCGTCACGCGTAGGTTTGTGGGCCACCACCCGATGCAGATGTCTAGTATCAAACTGGGTCTTTCGGTTGCGTGGCCGGCCTTCTGGACCGGCATCCCGGTCAAGCTACCGCTCGTGCTCCTGTTCCTTTCCATGGGCATGCACCCGTGGGAGGGGGCCGGCCTCACTCTGCTCGCGCTGCTCTCCATTCCGATCGATATCTGGGCGCTGAACATCACCGCAAAGACGGTCTTCATCGAGCGTCTGCGGGTCCAGCCGGCCGGCAACGTCGGGCTGAACCTCTGGTGGCAGAGCGCACTGCTCAGCGCCATCTATCTCCCGCTGGCGTATGTCATGCAGACCTCCGCGGTGGCCGGTGCCAAGGCGGTCACGCATGCGATCATGGAGCTTGGCCCGATCAAAGCTTTGCCGGTGGCGGAGCGGATCGGTATGGAGCTGACGCTGTGGAGCACGCCGGCCACGCTCGTGCTGATCGCGCTGGGGCTGGGCTGGCTCTTCCTCTTCGGCAAGATCGTCGGGCGCCAGGCGAAGGCCGGCTCACCCTCCGACCTCCCCTATCAGGCGCTCGTGCGGCAGTGGGACTTGATGCGTGTGCCGGCCGATCAGACCTTGATGCTGACCGCGCTCGGCGGGACGGCCGTCGTGGTGATCTTCCTGTTCTGGGCGGCGATCCCGGTGACGACGCCACATCCGCACGAGAGCTACGCGCAGCCCGAGGCGAAAGTCGCGCCGCCGTTCAAGCCGGCGGAAGCCCTTCAGAAGACCGAAAAGATGCTCGCGCAGGCCGAGACGACCGTGCAGGCGCTCGAGGAGAAAGCGGAAGCCGAGGCGAAGGGGAAAGAGAAAGGCAAGGGCGCGGCTGGCCAGCCCGCAAAAGTCAAGGCGGACGAGCCCAAAGGCGCGGCCGCTCCGGCGAAGGCACCTGCCGAGCCGGCCAAGGGCCTCGCCCCCACCCCCGAGGATCACAAACACTGAGCAACGGCGGGCGCGGATGAGGAGCCTCCCATGACGTACCACGGTGACATACGAGGACGGATCGCGGGACTCGTACGCGGGCGAGGCGCAGTGATCGCCGCGCTGGTCCTCCTGGTCGGGCTGGTGGGTCTTTCGGCGCTCGGGTGGGCCGCCGACGCCCCCGCGGCGAAAGGGGAGGTGGCGTATCGCGATCTTCCGCAAGCCGGCGGCAGCCGAAACATCATCTGGGTGGTCGCCCAACTGCATCTGCTGCTCGCCGGGTTCGTGCTGGGCGTGCCGATCTTCGCCTGGCTCTGCGAGATCGTCGGGTGGAAGACGGGGGATCGGCGCTACGACAAGTTGGCCAAGGAGTTCACCAAGCTGCTGACGTCGTCCTATGCGACCACCGCGCTGTTCGGCGGCATCCTGCTATTCCTGCTGATCGGCTTCTATCCGAAGCTTATGGCGTATCTGACCAATGTCTTCTTCCCCTCCTTCATCGTCTATTGCGTACTCTTCCTGCTGGAGACCGTGACCCTGTACTTGTACTGGTACGGCTGGGACGCGATGGCGGACGGGGGCGGCAAGCTCCTGCACCTGGGCCTGGGCTTCCTGCTGAACGTGTTCGCCTTCTTCATCATGATCGTGCCCAATGCCTGGGCCACGTTTCAGGCCAGCCCAGTGGTCATCACGGAGGGCTCCGATCTGGCCCGCGCCTGGGCCGCCACCTGGAATCCCACCTGGTGGCCGGTCAACATCCACCGCTTGATCGCGAACGTGGTCCTGGGCGGCTACATCTGCGGCGCCTATGCCGGCATCCGCTACCTGGGGGTGACCAGCGCGGAGGAGCGGGTGCACTACGACTGGATGGGTTACGTGGGCAACTTCATCGGCGTGTTCGGGTTGCTGCCGCTGCCCTTCGCCGGCTACTGGCTGATGCGGGAGATTTATCAGTACAACCAGCAGATGGGCATCACGTTGATGGGCGGATTCCTGGCGTGGCTGTTCATCCTCCAGGCCTTCCTGATCGGTATCCTCTTCCTGGGCTCGAACTATTACTTCTGGCTCGGCATCACGCACCGGATCCCGGGGGCCGAGATCAAATACCGGAAACCGATTCTGGCGATGCTGGTCGCCATGCTGGTCTGCCTCGGGGTCTGGATGACGCCCCACTCGCTGGTGGCCAGTCTGGAGGAAGCGCGCCGGATGGGCGGGGCCCACCACCCGCTGCTGGGGGTGTTCGGCGTGATGTCGGCGAAAATGACCGTCGCGAATCTGATGATCCTGGTCACGTTCATGAGCTTCATCATGTATTGGCGGGCCGGCAAGGAGGAGACGGCCACTTGGGCGAAGGTCGCGAAGGCGGGCATGGGGGGCGTGCTCGGCGTCGCGGCGCTCGTCGTGATCGTGCTGGGCGTCTGGGGGTACTTCGTGCCGGCGATCGTGCGGATCAACTATTTCTCGGTGGCGCAGGTCTTGATCGTGTTGTTCGTGATGCTGACGATCACGCCGCTCACGGCCTTGCTGATGCGGAGCGCCCGGACGACCACCGAGATGGTGTGGGGGCGCATGCCGCCGCGCGCCGCCTACGCGCTGGTCCTGAACGCGGTCATGGTCATCCTGCTGATGACGCTGATGGGCTACGCGCGGTCCTCCTCGCGGGTGCACTGGCATATCTACGGCGTGCTGCGGGACACCTCGCCCTATGCCTTTTCGCCGGCCCTGGGCTATGCCGCGACCTTCATGTCGCTGTGCACGTTTCTGTTCTGTCTGTTAGTGGCCTTTATCTTCTGGGTCGCCACCATGGGGGACCAGGGCAAAGCCACGGGGGCCTATCCCGGCCAGGTCGCGCCGGGCACGGCGGCGGCGATGGCGGGTGGATCGCCCGCGCTGGACAAGAGCTAGTGAGGCCGGTTGGGCCAGCGGAGTCCGTTGTGCCCGGGTGAGGACCAGGGGGACACGGCGGACCGCTCTGGCTCAACGGGCTGAACGATCGCAGGAGAGTTATGAGCGAAGTCGTCGTCCTTCAGTTGATCGAGCTGGTGGTGGTCGGCCTCGGAGTGGCCATCCTGCTCTTTATTAACGTCAGGTTCATCCGGGTGGTCGGGTTCGTGATGATCGTGCTCGGCCTCTTCTCGCTGACCGCGCTGGGCGTGCCGCAGATGGCCTCGTTGCCGCCGGCTGAAGAAAAGTTCGATGTGGCCAGCATCAAGACGCCGGCCGACCTGGCGGCCATCGGACAGAAGATCTTCTTCAGCAAGGGCCAGTGCGCGCTGTGCCATTCGATCGGCCCGAGCGAATCCGCGCGTTGCCCGGACCTCAAGGGGATCGGCGCCAAGCTGACGCGGGAATTCATTTACGAGAGTCTCACCCAGCCGCAGGCGTACATCTATCTCGATTTCCGGCATGATGGTCCCCCGAAGCACTATCCCGCCCGGATGCCGGTCATCGACAAGGATCCGATCGGTCTGAACCGGAACGAGATTCTCGCGGTCATCGCGTTCCTCCAACAAATGAGCGGGGAGCCGATTACCGTCAACCCGTCCGAAATCACCCAGACGGCCGAGGCCGAGACGCCCATTCAGGTGGCTCACGCGCGCTGAGGCGGGGCTGAGACAAGACGGAGGCGAGGTATGAAAGGCGGTCTATTCATCAAAGGCTTGGTGCTGCTGATCGGGATCTACCTGTTCCTGAAATTCGTCATGCCCCTGTTTACCGCGCCCCTCCCGGCCAACCTGATCTTCTTGTACGAGGCGCTGACCCTGTCGGGCATCGTGATCTTTGCGACGCTCAGCGGGCCCTCGACCGAGGCGTTCTTTGGTCCGATGGCTCGCTTCCTGAGCGGCGAAGGGCAAACCGGGGGGCTGAAAGTCGGCCGGATGATCGTGCTGGTGCTGTTCCCGCTCCTGATCGGGTGGCAGACGTACGCCAGCACGGCGCCGAGCGACCAGCCGCCGATCGAGAGCCGGACCATCCATCCGGCGCCGCCCGAGGAGTTCGTGGGCTTGTCGAATCCCGTGCCGGCGACGCCCGAGAACGTGATGATGGGCAAGGGCCTGTACGCCGCCTTTTGCTCGCCCTGCCACGGCGGGAACTTCGACGGTAAGGGGCCGGCCGCCCGCGGGTTCAATCCGCCGCCGGCCAATTTCGTCGATCCGGGGACAATCGCCCAGTTGCAGGAGTCCTATCTGTTCTGGCGGATCAAGAAAGGGGGCGTCGGCTTGCCGGTGGAGGGCACGCCGTGGAAGTCGGCGATGCCGCGGTGGGAGGTCGAGCTGCCGGATGAGTGGATCTGGAAGATCATCATGGGTGAGTACGACGGGGCGCACCAGAAGCCGCGAACCTGGGAGTAAGGGGACTGGCTCCCCGGGGAGGACTGGGCCTCTACTCCACGGGGTGCCTGTCCCCATGTCGGGAAGCGTGAAGAAGGAAGCGATGCCACAGGCGATGCGTCACGGGAGACGAGCGGGGAGGGGGAGGAACACAGTGAAACGGCCAGAGAGAATCGCGGGACTGGGAAGAGTGCTACTCCTTTCGCTGGCAGGGGTCGTGCCTCTGGCCTCAGGCCTCGTGCCTCTCGCCCACGCCCAGGAGAGTGTCGTGGCGACAGCGGCGCTGGTGAAAAAAGGCGCGCTGCCGGCCGACGATCCGACCGCGGCCATCTGGACGACCGCCCCGGCCTCGCAATTTCCCTTGGCCCCGCAGGTGCACTGGCCGGACCGCATCCAGCAAGTCACGGTGAACGATGTCAAGGTCCGAGCCCTGCACGACGGCGAGCGCATCGCCATCCTGATCGAGTACCAGGACCCCACCCAGGATCCCGAGGACGCCGCAGCGCTCGAGTTCATGGTCGGGGACAAGAAGGCGCACTTCGCGCACGGCCAGCCGATGGCCCAAGTCGAGGGTGGGCCGGTGAATATCTGGTATTGGAAGAATAAGAACGCGAAAGCTCTCGATATGAACGCGCTGGGGTTCGGGACCCTCAGGGTTCAGGAACAGCAGGACGTCCAGGCGAAGGGCGCTTATCAGAACGGCTCGTGGAAGGTCGTCTTCTCCCGGGCCCTGTCCACCGGGGATGCCGAGCACGACGCGCAGATCAGGCCCGGGGAGTTTCTCAACCTGGCCTTCGCGATCTGGGATGGGAAAAAGCTGGAGAGCGGGGATGTGAAGGAGAAGGGCTCCCAGAAAGCAGTCTCGTCCTGGTGGTACTTCCGCGCCGAGCCGCCCACGGATTACTCGGCGTACATGTATGCGCTCATCGCGGTGGCGCTGGCCGTCGGCTTCCAGTTCGTCGTGATTCGAAAGCTCAAGAAAGGGTCCTCCACATGAAGGCTCGCGTTGCCATGAGGCCGACAAGGGCCGCTCGCTCGGTCGCGCTCGCCGCCGCCGTCCTCTGCGTGACCGCGGGACTCGGCGCAGGGTGCGCGCTGTTTGAGAGCGCGCAGGTTTCCAAGGGGCGTGCCCTCTTCACCATCTACTGCGCGCACTGCCACGGTGAGCACGGGAGGCAGAATGAGGGATACAACTGGGCGTACATGCCGGACCCAAAGCCCAAAGACCTCTCCAATAAGGAAGAAATGGGCACCTTCAAGGATGAGGAGATCTTTTTCACGATCTCCCGCGACATGAAGGACACGACGCCGGAGGTGGGAGACAAGATCGGCGACGATGAGTTCGCCGTGCCGACGATGCCGACGTTCAAGTACACGCTCTCGGAAGAGGAGATCTGGGCGATCGTGGCCTATGTGCGAACCCTGCACGGGACGAAGCTGACCTACAACGTGGAGGAGCGCACGAAGGAACTGCAAAGCCAGCTCCGCGAGGCGCAGCAGAAGTTCGATCAGGCCAAGCAAGCCCTGGAGGCTGCTGAGAAGAAGGCTGCCGAAGAGGCGGAAAAAAAGGGCGGGGAGGCCGAAGAGAGTGCGACGGCCAAGGAGCAGGAAGCGATGGCCGCTGCCTCCAAGGAGCTGGAGAAAGCCAAGGCCGCGGTGACCGGCTTTACCGCTCGCCCGAAGTACGCCCCGGTGGCCAGGCCCGATCTCAGCATCGGCGCCGACGGCGCCGCGAAGCTCGCCGAGCGCGGCAAACAGCTCTATGGCAACAAGTACGGCTGCAATGCCTGCCATCGCGTCGGGGATGCCGGCGGGGTGGTGGGACCGGCGCTGGACCGGGCCGGGTTCCGGCTGAATGCGCCCTGGATCTATCGCTGGATCAAGTATCCCCAGGCCATGAAACCTGAGACGCGCATGCCGAATCTCGGGCTGAGCGATGACGACGCCAAGGCCGTCACGATGTACCTGGCCTCCCTGCGCGCGCCGATCCCAGAACCGCCGCTCCAGAAAGCATCCAACTAGCCCAGCCAGGGGCAGGGCTACCCACGGGGCCGTCGATTCGCCGAACAGCCGGGGGCCACGTGGTATGATGGGCCTTGGGATTCCCATTCAAGAGGGACTGTGTGATGGCTCATTGCCGACCCTGGCTCTCACCCTCGATCAGCGTGCCCCTGGTTATGCTGTGCACCGTGACCGGTTGTGCGAGTAAGGGCGACCTGGAGGCGCTGAGACAGGAACTCAAGTCCTCGGTGTCGCAAGTCGTACTGCTCAAAGGCGAAACACGCAAGGAGCTTGAAGAGCGGGCGCGCCAGATCAGTCAGGATCTCAAGGCCGTCCAGGCCGAGCAGGCCAAGCTATCCGAGATTCTCAAGGCTCAGCAGGCAAACCTGGCGGAGGTCACGACCAGCAACGAGGCGCTTGCGAAGGAGTATAAAGACCTGCATAGCTCCGTGCAGTCCACCAGCCGTATCCTCTTCGAGTATCTGAAAAGCGAGGAAGCTCAACTCAAGGAGGGGCTGCGCTGGATTCAGTCAGTGCTGCAGGAACTCGGAGTCCAAGAGAAACCGAAAGAACCACTGCCGGCGAAGTGAGCGGCTCCTCGCTCGCGGCACGCCACGTCGCCGGCGCGTCGGGCTGCCCCTCTCATAAGAACCCCGCCCAGATTCCTCCCAGGATCGCCGCACCGATCCAGACATGTTGCCTGAACAGGACGAAGGCTTCCGGTGGAGCGACCTCCGACCGAAGCCGCCGCATCTGCTGGGTGGCGAATCCGGCTACGGCGGCCAGGGTGCCGTAGAACACGGCGCCAAGTCCGACCATCCAGCCGGCCACCGCCAGGAGCCCCAGCATGGTCGCCACCGAGACTCCGACCGCCATCCAGAGCCGGTGGCCGAAATACAGGGCTGCCGACTTCACCCCGATCCGGGCATCGTCTTCCAGGTCCTGTAACGCATAGATGGAATCGTACGCGAGGACCCAGAGGACGGTGGCGCCGTACAGCAGCCAGACTGGTGCTTCGAGTGTGTTCCTGGCGGCTGCCCAGGCCATGACTGCGCCCCATCCGAACGCCGCACCGAGCACCACCTGCGGCAACGGAATGATGCGCTTGGCGTAAGGATACAGGATGACCAGCAGCAGCGCGACAGGGCTGAGTGCCTGAGCGAGCGGGTTCAGCAGAAGCAGGAGGCCGGCGGCGACCGTCACGAGCACGCCGAAGATGGCGAGGGCTTGCGGGACGCTGAGAGTGCCGCTTGCCAGGGGGCGCGACCGCGTACGTGCCACTTGGCGGTCGAAGGACCGGTCGGCCAGGTCGTTCACGACCACGCCCGCGCTCCGCATCAGGAAGGACCCGGCGGCAAAGATGACGAGGAGACGGAGCGAGGGTTTCCCCTCAGCGGCCAGGGTCAACGCCCAGAGCGGCGGCAGCATCAGGAGCAGGGTGCCGGTCTGGTTGGACAGGCGGATGAGCTGGGCGACGGTTTGCCAGCCGGTGCCGGGGCCTGCGTGCTCGGCGATCGAGGAAGCGGGATTGTGCGAGGGCTCGGCCACGGCCTTCGACCATAGCCCAGCGTGGAAAACCGTGTCAATCCAGCGGGTTCAACCGGGTTGCGGTCGCGCGCAGAGTTGCCTCGCCGGAGGTATTCCGGTATAAACGGTCCATTGTGAGGGCTGTCGTTTACCACGATCCGTTCCACCTCGACACCCCTGTTCGCCCCTCCACGCTCCTTCGACTGATCCTGCTCGCCACGCTGGTGCCGTTGCTGACGAGCTGTACGCCGTTCTGGGCTCGTACCGGAGACTGGAGCGGGTACTGGCTGCCGCTGACCGTGGGCTTGCGGTTTGATCCCAGCGTGACCGGCGCGACCGTGTCGTACGGTGACGCGTGCCAGCAGATTCAGACTTTGGCGATCGGGGACCGGTTGACTGCGACGTTCACGCGTGAAATGGGGATGGCGTTCCAGCGCGTGAGGCCCCTGTCCTCTGAGCCTCCGACGGAGCCGCTGGACGGGATCGTCGAGGTTGCGATAGGGATCAACGAGTTGGAGTTGTTCATCCCACGCCATGAGAACAAGACCTACAACGGTAAATTCGGCCTCGGTGCTACGGCGACCTTTTTCGATCCGGGCGGAGCGGTCGTGTACTCCAAGAGCCTTCGCGTGCTGGTTGACGGTGAGGTCTCGACCACAAAGGCGACGTGCGGGGTGGAGGGACTGGAGAAACTTATTACGAACACGGTGCTCCAGCTCGCGCAAGGGTTCAAGCAGCATTTCGGCACCTCCACCGATATGCAGGATCTGGCCGGGCGAAAAAAGGGAGCTGCCCCACCGGCCGCATCTTCCGCCCGGGCTCGCGCCGAGGAGCCCGGAACCGCAGCCTTGACTTTCCGTGTCAAGCTCAGCGGTGAGCGTCAGAATAGTGAAGGGTTCCAAACCGGTGAGCGGGTGACGATGGAGGTTGAAGTGACCAATACAGGCTCCGACTCGGCTCGTGACGTGGCCGTGATCCTGGGCGGAACGTCTCCCCTGGTCCAGCGCCTGGGCGACCGGATCGCGGTCGGCGAGCTGGGGCCAGGGGAGACCCGACGCGTGACGATGGGGGCGCGGTTGGATCCCGTTGCCGCGCCCCAGGAGGGTGAGCTGGTGGTGGCGCTGGAGGCGAGCCCGAGCGGGGCGCAACTCCCTGCTGCTAAGACGTTTCGAGTACCTCTCCGTCCAGGCAAGCCTCAAGGCCTGGGACCTCCGCCGGTCAATGTGGATGCGGTCCCCAAAGGCGTCCGGGGCTACCAGCGTACCGCGGCGGTCGGGATTGCCATCGGCATCGGCGCGTATCGCGACCCGTCGGTGCCGGCGGTAAAGTTCGCGGCGCGGGATGCCGAGATCATGAGCAAGTATTTCCATGCCATGGTGGGAGTCCCCGCCGAGCGAATCAAGGTGCTCAAGGATGAGTATGCGCTCAAGGCCGACGTCGCGGAGGCGTTTGAGGACTGGCTCCCACGGATCGTGCGGAAGGGCAGCGTCGTGTTCGTCTACTTTGCGGGCCGGGGCGAGGTGGAGCCGTCCACCGGCGCGGTGTGGCTGCTGCCCTATGAGGCCGGCCGCGGAAAACCCTCACAGGCGATCTCGCTTCGGCGGCTGCATACGGCGCTGGCGCGGCTGCCGATCAAGGAGGCGGTCGTCTGGCTGGACCTCTCGCTGCTCTCTGACGGGGCAAGCGCGCCGGCGAGCGCGAACGCGCCGATCTGGAACACGGGCGTCGTTTCGGCAAACAGCATGACGCTCGTGCAGATGGTAGGGATCTCCGGCCATCAGGACGCGCACCAGTATGAGCAGGCCCGCCACGGCCTTTTCACCTATTACCTGCTGAACGGTCTCAGGGGCGCGGCGGACGCAGACAGGAACGGGATGGTGGTGCAGGGTGAGCTGTGCGACTACGTGCGGACGCAGGTGATGCAGGCCGCCAAGGCGGGCTTCCACAACGATCAGCAGCCAACGTGTGTCCCGGAGCGCGCCCCCGCTGCGTATGCGGTTCCGGTGGCGCGCGTGAAGTAGAGGAGAGGTCGCTTCAGTGAACAGCGAGGAATTCGCCGGCGGTTGACACATCTGGCGAGTCCCCGGTATCATCCCGCGCTGGCAGGCCGGCACGGTTGCTGCCGAACCGATCCAGCCTTCCCTCCACGTAGGCCGGCGTAGCTCAGTTGGCAGAGCAGCGGTTTCGTAAACCGCAGGTCGCTGGTTCGATCCCAGTCGCCGGCTCCATCTTTCCTCCGTGGTTCACAACCTGCGCGGTTCCTGATAAGTATTTTATTGGTTTCGCTCGCACTGCGGCCATTCCTGGCTAGCTAGGAGCCTGTCCGCACCTCCTGCGCCGGGTACCCATTGCTCGGGGTGCCTGTTGCGTTCTTTCGCTGCCACGGGCGAATGCAATGACTGCAACGAACAGCAATGTCGGACAGGCTCCTAGAAATTTCTACATCGGGCCACGCAGACACGGAGTCTGCTATCTTTATACAGCATGGGAATGAGGCCGGGATGATGCACGATCGCTCAGGGCAGGACCGTGGAGGTGAACAATGACAACGGGCTCGGCGGTGGCACAGGGACGGAGCACGATTCTGGTGGTGGATGATGAGCCGGCGATACTGACCTTGTTGCGGCGAGTGCTGGAGGAACAAGGGTATGCAGTGCTGACCGCCGCCAGTTGGGATGAAGGTCTTCGCGTGTGCAATGGCCGGAAGGGACCGATTGACCTTGTCCTCATGGACATTTTCCTTCCCCAGAAGCCGGGACAGACGGAAATCAACCGGGATGAGCCGACTCAGAACGGGCTGAAGTTGGTCCGCTGGCTGAAAGCGGTGCGAGCCCAGATGAAGACGATCTACATCTCCAGCCTGCCGGGGTGTTTAATCGAAGCCCTGGGCGGCATTCCGCAGGGCGACGTGCTGCTCCCGAAGCCGTTCCATCGCCAGACCTTGATCGAGACGGTGAAGAAGGTGCTGGAAGGCAAGCCTGTGCAGCCGTTTCCTGCGCTGAGCAATTAGGCCAGCCGTACTCCCGTTCCAACGCTCCCCTCGAAATACCCCTGAATCCCCTTCTTGTCGTCTCTCACGCTGGCTGTCACGCCGACGCTCCATGACTGCGGAGGTCGCTCCTCCTCCGTGTCACCGGCTTCCTATTCCAGCAGAAGACTTTGCGAACCGCAGTCGCAGTGTTAGGATCGGGTCCGATGTGTGCCCCGTAGGGTCAGGGTATTCGGACCAGTACACTCCTCGACGATGCAGGAGAGCAAGCAGAGGCAAGTGACGATGAAGATGCTTTTGATGACCGGGGTAGTCCTTAGTTTCGCGTTCGTTTCTCACGTCGGGATGGCGTGGGGCGGCTTCGAAGAAGGGCTCGCCGCATACAAAGCGGGCAACTTCGCCGCCGCGTTCAAGGAATGGAAGCCGCTGGCGGAGCACGGTCACTCCAAGGCCCAGTATAACGTCGGGGTGTTGTATGAAAAGGGCAAGGGGGTGCGACCGGATCCGGTCCAAGCGCTGGCGTGGTACCAGAGAGCGGCGGCGCAAGGCGAGCCATTCGCGCAAAACAATTTGGGCACCATGTACGAGATGGGGCGGCCGGTCCCCCGGGATTACGTCAAGGCGGACATGTGGTACTTGCTGTCGGGCCGACAAGGCAACGCCGTGGCAACCAAGAATCATGAAAAGCTTGTCGGGCGGATGACGAAAGACCAGGCGGCGCGGGCGAGGAAACTCGCCGACGAGTGGAAGCCTGCTCCGAGCGGCGGGAACGGCAACGATCGAGGCGGAAACAAACCTTGACATTCTTTCCTCCCTTCTGACGCGTCACGACTTTTCCGCGGGAATGCGGAATCGGACTAGGGCAAGAGGCCCGCGGGTCGGACTCGCGAGCCTGCCGACCAAGTTCGCGGATGCACGGGCGTCGGGTCCATGTTCGGCTGGGTTCCGCTCGTGCAAGTGATGGAGACTTGCCACGCGCGTGGGGTCGAGCGCTGCCTGGCGGGGTGCCCGCTGTCTGCGGAGCTGGAGGGTGTGTTTGGGCTGCGGGTCCTAAACCGCTATGGATGCGACGATGTTGCTAGGTCTCATTGCGGGCACGCTGACGACGATCGCGTTCGTGCCGCAACTGGTCAAGACATGGAAAACCAGATCAACTAAGGATGTCTCGCTGGGAATGTTCAGCATCTTTTGCACCGGCGTCCTGCTGTGGTTGATCTACGGCGTCCTGATCCAATCAGTACCGGTCGCGTTGGCGAATGGAGTGACCTTAGTGCTGGCCGGCGCGATCCTCTTCCTCAAACTCAAGTACGGATGAGCGCGATCTGGCTCTTCCGCTTCATGCAACCGGCACACCTCGCAGCACAAGTCGTCCCTCTGCTCACCCTCCCGTAGTCCTGGCGGATTCAGCGTCCGCCCCTCCTCAGCCCTCGCCACAGACTCTGCACCGCTGCTTGTCCCATGTTCCTCTCTGTTCCAACGTGTACATGCGTTTGCCTTGAGCCCTTTGCAGAATTGCATCGATTATGGGCCCCCTGAATCGAATGGTCTTGCGCCGACAAGCAAGAAACAACCGTAAAACCAGCATGTTATAAAAATCACGCTGCGGTGGTCCCTCGGGCGCAGATCTGGTATTCAATTTGCTTACGATAGATCTTTGTTCGAGCTATACTGATGGCATGACAGGGTCCAGACAGTTACCACACGGCGCGGGTGCGGACCCAGGCCACCTTCCTCACGAGGTTGCGACATGGCGGTGACCGACTTTGTTGAGCGCAAACTGCAACTGTGCCCCCGTTG